>Ga0082207_1000277_pt1 | contig 30050 bp, 29 predicted proteins | sample LakMenEpi10Aug09_FD_71540 | JGI IMG/M metagenome (GOLD analysis project Ga0082207, IMG submission 71540)
CAACCATGATGTTTGGACACGTGGAAACTTTGGAAGAAAGATTCATCCACTTAATTAAAATCAGAGAAGTTCAAGACATGAAACCTGAAGGTGCCAACGGATTTTTGGCCTTTATTCCTTGGACTTTCCAGGACGTAGATACCTTATTGACGAAGATAAGAGGGGTACATAATTTAACCACGACCGAAGAGTATATCCGCATGATTGCGATCAGTCGTATCATGTTGCCTAATATCAAAAATATTCAAGCAAGCTGGTTAACCGTAGGAAAAGCAACCGCGCAGGTTTGTTTAGAAGCGGGTGCCAATGATTTTGGTAGCATTATGCTGGAGGAAAATGTGGTAAGTGCTGCAGGCGCCCCTCATAGATTCACTTATAAGAGTATTCAAGAAGCCATTAGAGAAGCTGGATTTGAACCTCAATTAAGGAACCAACATTACGAATGGCGTGAACTACCTCAGGATATTCAGGAGCAAGTCATTGATTATTAGTAGCAAAAAATAGCCGTTTCCCTGTAACTTTTTACCTTTGCACACGTTTAACCTATCAAACAAGGACTAAACCAAAGCGATGACGGATAAAGCGTACAATGAATGTGTAGATAATTTTGCAGACGGTGTGTATCGATTTATTGTTAAAAATATTCGACATGCCGAAGATGCACAGGATATTGTCCAATCCGCTTTCGAAAAATTATGGGTGAATCGAGCGCAAGTCTTACCAGAAAAAGCAAAGTCTTATTTATTTACAGTGGCCTATCATCAAATGATTGATCATATTCGTAAATCCAATAAAATGCCTTTGTCTGATGAGGCTTCTATCCCCCATCAACCAATCAATCAAGCACAAACTGAACTCAAAGCGCTATTGATGCGTGCAGTGAACGAATTAAATCCAACCCAAAAGAGCCTTGTTTTATTGAAAGATTATGAAGGGTATAGTTACCAGGAGATAGCCGAGATCATGAACTTATCTGAAAGTCAAGTAAAAGTATATTTACATAGAGCAAGAATCATATTAAAAAACAAATTATCCGCTTACGCGCCAACCGCATCTTAATGCAATTGAACGAATCTACATATGAAACCATTTTCTTGTTGTACATCGACAATGAGTTAAGCCCCAAAGAAAGATTGGAGGTAGAGGCTTTTATTGCAGACAACCCAAGCTATGCATTAGAAATGGAGGCCTTACAAGCAACCGTGCTTAGTTCAGATAAGATTCAATATCCATTTAAGGAAAATTTAAAACTGCAAGATTGGGAGGAAGATTTGAAAGCAACTTATGCACCCATGTTGAAAGAAGATGTGGAAGCAATTCCTGGATTGTCTACTTCATTTAAAAATAGTTTAAAAAAGGAAACAGCTTCTGAAGCGATCATTGTTAAATCATTTGGATTCAATCAACAAAAATTCACTTATGCCGCTGTTGCTGCTTGTTTGATGATTTTCTTTGGCTACCAGCAATTAACAAACTCCTCGGTAACAGATTCACAAACATCAAATTCAAAAGCTACGAATTTAAATAAAGTATTAGCTCCAAATATTTCACCAATCACAACAACAAAATCAACAGGCTCAAGTGAAACTATAGTTAGTAATTTAAACAAGCAAGTACGCGTAAATAGTATTAACCCCGTTACAAAAACGAGTCAACTAGCTACCACTAAATTACAAGCAAGCAACTTTACTAAAATTCAACGCAGTAATTTACTTCAACAGGAATCTATCTCGATGGCTGAAACTATTCCTAACAATAGCGTCTTAGAGAACCAAGCGGTGATGAAGGAAATACCAAGAACATATAACAATCCAATAACCATCAATGCTACTGCCTTAACAAAAAATTCAATTGACTCCGAAACGGAGACCGAAGAAAATGGAGCTGCCAGTTACGAAGTTATCGATACTGAAGATCCTAACAGAACCATCTATATCGCCAATTTCGAAATCGATGGTAATAAATTTAGAGGTATTACCAGAAGAGTTTCGGCCTTCCTAAAAAGAAATAAATCAGAAAAAGAAAAATAGATATGAAAAAAACATTTTTACTACTTACAGCATGCATTTTAATGGGTTTTAGCCTTCCAGTGTTGGCACAAAATGATAGTTCAAGAACAAACCCTAGAACTAAAATATTATCAGATAGTATTCAAAGTGATACAATTGCCATTGGGAATATGCTAATTATAAAAAAGAAGGGCGAACAAAATTACAATGACAATAGGTCAAGAGGCACTATTGCTATTGGGAATGTAGTAATTGGTAAATGGTCAAAGGATGAAAACGATTACTATGTCAATCGAAATAGAAAAATAAGGAAGCCTTATAACACCACAATAGATTTTGACGACAAGAAAGTATCCTTAGACATTTCACAATCTGTAAATGAGGATACTTTAAGATTAGGTAGATTAGAAATTATTAAATCACAAGATAGCAACTATAGAAAAGACTGGATTTCGATGATTGAAGATGGTGACTTTGATAATACTGATATCACTATCAAACGCGCACCTAAAAAATTAAAAAATATCGAAACCAATTGGTGGATACTTGATCTTGGCTTTGCCAATTTTATTGACAAAAGTCCAAATACAATGTGGCTTGCAGCAAATCCAAATGCTTTACCTTATGGCCCAGGACCACTCATGTCCCCTGAAAATTTTAGCTTGAATAATAGAAAATCAACCAATGTGAATATATGGGTTGTGACACAAAAATTAAATCTATACCAACATAAGATTAATTTAAAGTATGGCCTAGGTGTAGAAATGTTCAATTTCAGGTTTGATAAATCAATCAGTTTTAGAGAGGATATTACAAATAATGTAAAATTTGATGTGATCCCTTTTACAAAAAATAAATTATTGGTTAAATATTTAACCGTACCGTTGCAACTCAATTTTTCACCCAACCCTCATAACAAAAAAGCATTTTACGCAAGTATGGGTATGAGTGTAGGGTATTTATGGAATGCTAAAAACAAACAGATTAGTGGAGAGCGTGGTAAAGAAAAGTTTCGTGGTAATTTTAATTTAAATGATTGGCGTATCGCGACCATCGGTGAACTTGGAATAGGCTCTTTACGTCTTTATGGGTCATTTGCAAACACTAATTTATTCAACAAAAATCAAAGCTTTATAGACATGCAGCCTTTTGCAGTTGGATTGAGGTTCAGTAAATTTTAAAAACTACACAGATATCCATTTATAAAAAATGCCCCAAAATTTGGGGCATTTTTAGTAGCACAAATTATTTTTATATCAATTGCTTCGCGCCAAAATAAGGCACCAAAACTTCTGGCAAGTTAATACCTGTTTCGGTTTGATAGTTCTCTACAATCGCTGCATAAATTCTTGGTAATGCCAATGAGCTACCATTCAACGAATGTGCAAATTGCGTCTTGCCTTCCTGGTCTTTGAATCGACACTTCATTCTATAGGTTTGGTAATTATTGAAATTAGATACACTACTTACCTCCAACCATTTTTCTTGCGCGGCACTATACACTTCAAAATCATAGGTGATGGCAGCAGCAAAGCCCATATCTCCACCACATAATCTTAGAATACGATATTGTAAACCTAAACTGATTAATAAGTTTTCTACATGCGCCACCATCTCATTTAAAGTATCATCACTTTTATCTGGATGTACAATTTGTATGATCTCTACTTTTTCAAATTGATGTACTCTATTCAATCCTCTTACCTCTTTACCAAAACTTCCTGCTTCTCTTCTAAAACATGGTGAGTAAGCCGTCATCTTGATAGGTAAATCTGTGTCTTTTAAAATCGTATCTCTAAACACATTCGTTACAGGTACTTCGGCCGTTGGAATTAAATAAAAATCATCTTCTGTTGCGTGGTACATCTGCCCTTCTTTGTCTGGCAATTGTCCAGTTGCAAAAGCAGAAGCTGCATTCACCATATACGGCGGGATATATTCTGTATAGCCTGCTGCAGTATTGAAATCTAAAAAGTATTGTGTGAGTGCTCTTTGAAATTTGGCGCCCTTACCTATGTATAAAGGGAAACCGCTTCCTGTGATTTTAGCACCTGTTTCAAAATCTACTAAATTGTATTTTTTAATCAAGTCCCAATGGGCCATCGCAGTTGCTGGTAGTATTGGTGTGCTACCTGCTTCTTTCACTACTTCGTTCTCTTCCGGTGTTTTTCCTTTTGGTACTAAAGCGTGTGGTAAATTGGGTAACTGCACCACTAAATTTTGAAGTGCTAATTCAACTTCAGCCATTTCAATTTTCAATGGTTCTAATGCTAATTTCCATGCACCTACATTTTGCTTGATCGCTTCTGCTTGTTCTTTCTCTCCCTTCGCCATATGGTTGCCTATCTCTTTGGATGCAGCATTCACCTTAGATTGCAAGTCATCAAAGCTAGCTTGTAAACGCTTTCTTTGGTCGTCCATTGCGATCGCTTGGTCTACTAAGTCTACATTTGAAAAATGCTTAATGGCAAGTAGCTCCTTCGCTAATTGGGTATGTTGTCTTAAATAGCTTACCTGTAACATATCGAGAAATTTGGGCAAAGATAATCAAACCATCCTACCAAGTACAGATATCCCCTACCTTTGCACCATAAATTGATTAATTCTATGGCAAGTATAGGGGATGATTTCCAAACAAGGTGGTGGGATTTAGAACGAAAATTGATGGAGAAATTTGGTAAAAAGCCAGACCTAGAGTCGATTCTGTTTTTAATAGGCTTACAGGAAACGGGTTTTATCCAAGAAAAAATTAGCAAAGAACAAAAGCAGGACTTAATGCATGTGGCTATTTGTAGCATACTTATGTCTAGTGGTTTTTATATCATAGAAGGCAAGGATGGCGATGGCTGGCCCCATTTTAAACAACTCAAAAACTTACCTGTGATGGATTTAATAGAACAGGAGGTTTTCCTAAAAGACCATGTTTTGCTTTATTTTGATAACAATCAGTTCTAGACCATTGGTTTTTTACCGATTTTTATGAATATTTGCACTAATAAAAAAATAACCTATGCAATTCCCAGCAGACCTACGTTACACTAAAGACCATGAGTGGATTAAATTAGAAGGCAATACCGCTACGATTGGTATCACAGACTTCGCTCAAGGCGAGTTGGGAGATATTGTATTTATAGACATCAACACTGTTGGAAGCACGCTTGCAGCAGAAGCTATATTTGGCACAGTGGAAGCAGTGAAAACAGTAAGTGATTTATTTTTACCTATTGCTGGCACAGTATTAGAAGTGAATCCAGCTTTATCTGCTCAACCAGAATTAGTAAATACCGATGCATACGGAGAAGGTTGGATGATTAAAATGACTGTAAGCAATCCAGCAGATGTGGATGCATTGCTTACTAGCGAAGCCTATGCGCAGTTGGTACACTAAACCAACAAGTATGAAATACTTTATTTGGGTGTTAGCAGAAATTGCACTCGTATTTGTATTACTGAGCCTTCCGGGCAGTAGCTTCACAAATCGAACTGGATGGTTGCACATTTTACCGATCGATAAAATAGTGCATGTCATGCTATTTGGTTCTCTGGCTTGGTCCTTCTATTATTTTTTTGATAAAACAACTATCCAAGCACTTAAATCTGTGCGTGCACAAGCCTGGGCTATGATATTCTGTATTGTGTATGGGATTGCGATGGAATACTACCAAAAATGGTATGTACCAAGCAGGGGATTCGAAGTCAAGGATATGATTGCAGATGCTGCAGGGGTCATATTTGCATTGCCGCTATATCAATTATGGAAAAAAAGACAATAATTTGTACTTTTAACAGCAACCTAATACAAGATAACCAATGGGGATAGAACAAGATATTCAACAAGCTAGTTTCAGAAATGAGTTTCAGAAAATGGGCATCAATCTCCTTTTCACTGCCAACTGGTTGAATGAGCAAATTGGTAAAATACTTTCCGAAGAAGGTGTTACACAACAACAATACAATATCCTACGCATATTAAGAGGAAGTGCTACCCCCTTGAGTACACTTAAAATAAGAGAGCGTATGTTAGATAAGATGAGTGATACCAGTAGAATTGTTGATAGATTGATTGCAAAAGAATTGGTTGTAAAAAACACCTGCGAAAAAGATAAAAGATTGGTGGACATCACCCTCTCTCCAAAAGGACTTGATTTAGTGGATCAATTGGATCAGTTCAATGATCGTATAGACGCTTTATTAAAAGGAATCAATGCATCCGAAGCAGCCACAATGAATCAAATCCTTGATAAAATAAGAACGGTACATACAGGTTCTTAGAACAAGCAATTGCTTTATTTTCAAAATCATTAATAGACAGCTTACAACACTATTTTTCAGCTATGAAGAAAATTTTATTTGCGCTTTTTTTAGCCATCCCATTTTCAGTATTTGCACAACCCAATTTGTCAGATAAAAATGTTTTTGAATTTAGAGCTGTATGGGTAGCCACCGTAGTCAATATTGACTGGCCAAGTAAACAAGGACTAAGTAGTCAAATTCAAAAAGCCGAGTTTGAAGCATTGTTGGATATGCATCAAAAAAATGGCATGAACGCTATCATCATGCAAGTGAGACCTTCTGGTGATGCATTATATCCGTCTAACCTAGAGCCTTGGAGTGAATATTTAATGGGTAAGCAAGGCGAAGCGCCTAGCCCTTATTATGATCCTTTGAGTTTTATGATTGAAGCGACGCACCAACGTGGTATGGAGTTTCATGCATGGATCAATCCTTATAGAGCTGTGTTTGATATCAATAAATCTAGCATTGCCAACACGCATTTATCTAAGGTCCACCCAGAATGGTTTTTAACCTACGGTGACAAAAAATATTTTAATCCTGGTCTGAAAGAAGTTTGGGAACATACCAATAAAGTGGTCGGTGATTTAGTAGCACGTTATGATATTGATGCAGTGCATATGGATGATTATTTTTATCCTTATAAAATTGTAGGAAAAGAATTTCCAGACGAATCCACCTATCAAAAAAATGCAAGAGGTTTAAGCAAGGACGACTGGAGAAGAAGCAACTGTGATACCATTGTGAAGCAATTATCTGCGACCATTCACAAAGTCAAGCCAGGCGTTCAATTTGGTATTAGTCCTTTTGGTGTTTGGAGAAATCAATCTACAGACCCTAGAGGTAGTAAAACAAAAGCGACAACCAACTATGACGATTTATACGCAGATATTTTATTGTGGTTAGAGAAAGATTGGATTGATTATGTGGCACCACAATTGTATTGGGAGCAAGGTCATGCATTAGCTGATTACAATGAATTAATTGAGTGGTGGAATAGAAATAGTTATGGTAAGAATTTTTATGTGGGTCATGGCATATATAGAGCAGGAAGCAATGCTGCTTGGAAATCTCCTAACGAGATTCCAAATCAAATTAAAAAAATGAGGTCATTAAAAAATACCCATGGCAGTGCGTATTTTAGTAGTGCTAGTTTTAAAACCAACGCGAATGGATGGAATGATAGTTTACAAAACACCTACTACCATAAGCCTGCTTTAATTGCGCCAATTGAATGGTTGGTTCAAAATAAAATGACAAGTCCTAAGCTTGTTAAACAGAATGAAAATAGTTATTCCATTATTGATAGTAATCCAACGAATACATTGAAGTATTTTGCGTTGATTCAAAAAACCAAAACAGGTTATCAGGTAGCAGCTATCCTACCAAAAGAGACAAAGTCTATACAGTTGAATACATTAGGTATCACCAAGTCGGCATCAGAACCAATTTGGATTGTAGCTGTTGGAAAACAAAATCAATTAAGTAAGTACCAAGTAATCGATTAATGCTCGTAGGTACGCTTTAATGGAAGATTTTCATTGGCTTTGATAATCAAAGGAACGTGTTCCACAATCGTCATGTCATTATCCAATCCAAAAGCTTTTTGGTCGCTTTGGGACAATTGTTTGATATTAAAATATAAGTCCATGATGAAGTCCTCTTTCAATGAGAGTTCATTTTCAATAGAGAAGAAGCTTTCAATAATAACATAGGTAATATCCGCGTGGAAATCTTTTTGTTTTAAAGATTCATACTTGCTGTAAATACCCAATTCTTGACACTCATTCAATTCCTGCATCACTTTCTTAAATAAGACATTCACACGTGGCTGAATACGGAAACCTAATTGAAAATCTACACGCATGACTTTATCATCCACTAACTCGCGGATACTATAAGACATGCCGTATGGAGAATCAGTTCGGTCGATGTGGATAAACCAATAAATATCTGCGCGTTTTGGTTTCTTATTTAAAATAGAATCAATGATTCGATGTTCAATTTCTCTGTGGTTATTTGCCTTGGTTAAGTATACCAAGTGGGTCGCATATTTTGGCAAGTCTTTATCAGCACTCAAATTAGACAATTGCTCTAAATAAGTATTGATCTTTACGAAATCCAAATATCGATTCGCAATTTTTCTTGCACGATGCCAAATCAACATTACAAAAATGATACTAAATGAAAATCCTAAAGTGATATAAGCATGTTTAATTTTAATCACATTTGCTAAAAAGAAGGAGATTTCAACAGTACTAAAAATTAAAATAACAAACGCGACAAGTGCTTGGCTCCACCTCTTAACATTTAATAAATAAAAATTTATCAAAACTGTAGTCATCATCATCGTTAAGATGACCGAAAATCCATAAGCGTTTAGCATACTTTCACTATCTCTAAAAAAGAACAGCATCGAAATACATCCAAACCATAATAATAAATTAAAACTTGGAATATAGATTTGCCCTTTTTGATCTGTTGGAAATTTAACAGTCACACGTGGCCAAAAGTTCATACTAATGGCTTCATTAATTAAAGCAAAAGAGCCACTAATTAAAGCCTGGCTTGCAATAATGGTTGCAAAAGTAGCAATACCAATACCAATTAATAAAAACCAATGCGGCATTAATTCATAAAAAGGATTCATTTCACCAATGGTCTGACCCATATGTTGCATTAGCCAAACGCCCTGACCCATATAACTCAATACCAATGCGATCTTTACAAAAATCCAGCTTACTTGAATATTGATACGCCCACAATGTCCTAAATCACTATACAATGCTTCCGCCCCTGTAGTACATAAAAATACTGCACCCAATAGCCAAAAGCCTTTAGGATAATTTGCAAGTAAATCATACGCATAATAAGGATTCAGTGATTTTAAAATGGCTGCATTACCCAAAACAGGAATAAGACCAAGAATCAAAATCATAGAAAACCAAACCAGCATGATTGGTCCAAACGCAAAACCAACAATTTTAGTACCAAATCTTTGAAAGAAAAATAAAAGAGAGATGATGACAAATACAATACCTACTGTCAAATTATTACCAGGTACAAAAACAGTTTCAAGCCCTTTTACATCTTTTAAAGCTTCAACAGCAGATGATACAGAAAGCGGAGGCGTGATCATACCCTCTGCTAATAATAATGCGGCGCCAAATATAGCAGGAATATAAATCCATTTTACATAACGACGTATTAATGCAAACAAAGAAAAAATTCCACCTTCACCTCGGTTGTCTGCGCGAAGCGTTAATAGTACATATTTAAAAGTGGTTTGTAAAGTGAGTGTCCAAAAAACACAAGAAATAGCACCATATACTAACTGCTCAGTAATGATTTTATTGTGCACTATCGTTTTAAATACATACAATGGAGAAGTTCCGATATCACCGTATATAATTCCTAGAGAAACGATTAAACCTGCTACTGAGAGTTTGTGGGCATGCCCACCAGTTGTATGTGCCATGAAGCATTTTGATTGGAGAACAAAGTTTATAAAAAAAATAGAAACAATCCGAATAGATCGAAAGTATTTTATAACTATTTTAGAAGTAGCTGATTCTAGATCCTCCTTGCAAAACTATGGCTTGTAAGCTCCCCACTTTTCCTCCACCGCTTTAAATCGGAAATCAAAAATGTCCTGGAGTTGTTTTTTGACAAAAAGCACTTGCGCAATATCCCCCAAGAACCCCATTGGAATTTTGTAATGAACAATATCATCCATTTTCACCCCACCCGGTACTGCCTTAAAATGGTGTTGGTGATGCCACATGGTGTAAGGACCAAATCGCTGCTCGTCTACAAAATAAGCGCCTTCTTGCACATGGGTGATTTCGGTCATCCAATACAATGGAATATTCAAGATTGGCTTCACCATGTATTCAATGATCTGCCCTGGATACATTTTTTCACCATGGAATTTACTGATGATATTGAACCCCATCTTCGCCGGGGTGATTTTAGCCAAATTAGCTGGACTACTAAGGAAATCCCAGGCTTCTGTCAACGAAATTGGGATAAATTGCTCGGTATGGATGGTATAAACTTTAGACATACTTGATTAACAATGGTTTTGGCATTTTGTTGTATGAAATCGCTACAAAGCCATTAATTTTAACCCATGATTAGTAAAGCAGAGCAGCAGCTGGCCTTTGAAAAGGTGTATAATAAATTAAACGCGGCACAAAAAAAGGCAGTGGATACCATTGAGGGGCCAGTCATGGTCATTGCTGGACCGGGCACAGGCAAAACCCAGATTCTTGGGGCTAGAATTGGAAAAATTTTATTGGAGACAGATACGGCACCAGAAAATATTTTATGTCTTACTTATACGGATGCGGGAGCAATCGCAATGCGCAAAAGATTGATGGATTTTATTGGAACTGCGGCGTATAAAGTAACCATCTCCACCTTCCACGCTTTTTGCAATGACATCATTCAAGACAATTTATCTCTTTTTGAAAAACCAAGTTTGGACCCAATATCTGAATTAGAAAAAATTGCTTTATTAAAAGAACTCATTGACCAATTTGATAAGACCAATCCCTTAAAGCGTTTTAAAGGGGATGTCTATTATGAGATGTCCAACTTAAGTAAGTTGTTTAGCGCCATGAAAAAAGAGGGATGGGATGTGGCATTTTTAACCGAACAGATAGATCAATACATTCAGGACATTCCGTTTAGAGAAGAGTTTGTCTATCAAAGAAAATACAAACAATTTGAAGCAGGAGATCTTAAACAGGGGCTGGTAGATGATGCCATTGAAAAGATGGGCAAGCTAAAAGCAGCCGTAGCGGCATTTGACGAGTACCAAGGACTCATGAAAAAACATGGCCGTTATGATTTTGATGATATGATTAATTGGGTGATTCGTGCTTTCAAAGAAAATAAAAATCTATTAGCGCAATACCAAGAAAGGTTCTTATATATTTTAGTGGATGAATTCCAAGACACAAGTGGCACCCAGAACGAGCTCGTGCAATTGTTGACCAACTATTGGGAGCAACCGAATTTATTTGTAGTGGGTGATGATGACCAAAGTATTTTTAGATTCCAGGGCGCCAATGTCGAAAACATGTTGCACTTTCAAACGCAATATAAAGATGATATTGTCAATATTGTTTTAGAACAAAACTACCGATCCACCCAGCCAATCTTAGATGCCTCTACACAGGTGATCAATCAAAATCAGGAAAGGTTGATCAATAAAATTGGTGGCTTATCAAAAAATTTAATTGCTTCCCTTCCCGAAAATCAGTCCATTGATATTGCACCATCCATCCTTCAGTACAATGATCCACAAGAAGAGATGATGGACATTACCGAAAAAATAGCACAATTAATAAATACAGGAACGGAGCCCAAAGAGATTGCAGTATTGTATAAAGAACATAAATACGGTACTGAAATAGCGCATTTTTTACAGCAAAAAAATATTCCTATTTACAGCAGAAGGACTGCCAACCTTTTTGATCAAATACTGATTCAGCAAATCTTAAAAATACTAGACTATTTAGCCTGTGAGTGGGATCAACCTAATGAGGGCGCTAATTTATTATTTGAAATACTCCATTTCAAATGGTGGGGAATATCCCCTATCACCATTGCTACGCTTACGGTGGAGGCCAATCAATTAAAATTTAATCATAAAGAAAATAGTTTTAGAAAAGTCTTAATAGATAAAACACAAGAGGTACAAACAGATTTATTTTCAACAGGTGGATTAGAGCAAGTGGCCAAAGCAGTTAAAGTTTTAGAGGATTTAATTGGACAAATTCCCAATGTGACTTTGGTGAATCTGATCGAACAGATTTTACAAAAGACAGGCATCATACAAGCCGTTTTAAATAGTGATGACAAAGCAGCAGAATTAGATATGGTGACTTCGTTTTTTGACTTTATCAAAGAGGAAACGCATCGCAAGCCTAGTTTAGATTTGAAGACTTTAGTTGATATCTTTCGTTTAATGAAACGCGAAGACATCCGCCTACCATTGCCTATTACCTTGGGTTCAGATGCTGGTGTGAATTTGTTAACCACACATAGTAGCAAGGGCCTTGAATTCACACATGTATTTTTAGCAGGCACCAATGCGGCTTATTGGGAGAAAAAAAGAACGACTGCAGCTGCAGGTTATAAGCTCCCAGATACAGTATTGAGTACTTTAGAAAGAGCAGATGATAAAGAAGAATTAAGAAGATTATTTTATGTAGCTATTACAAGAGCTAAAAAACATTTAACTATTTCATACAGTAAGTACAAGGCGGATGGTAAAGAACTTGAGCCGAGTCAATTTCTAATTGAACTAGTGCAGGGCAATGATGGGATGATACAAGCGCAAGAATTAGATGCATCCGTTAAAATGCAATATAAATTGCTCAGACTTGAAACCACATTGAAGCCAAGCATTGCACAATTAGAAGCCGATTTTATCCAACCAAAATTGGATAAATTTTCCATGAATGTCACTGCATTGAATAATTACTTAAACTGTCCTTTACGTTTTTATTACAACAGCTTAATTCGTGTGCCTTCTGGGAAATCAGAAGCAACTACTTTTGGTTCTGCAATACACGATGCACTGAATAAACTTTTTGAAAAAATGCAAAAAGCAGGAAACGTATTTCCTGATAAACAAACCCTTGTAGAAGATTTTGAATTCTATATGAAAAGGCATCGCGAAGCATTTACGCAACAAGAATTTAAAGATCGTTTAGATCTTGGCGGTACAGTCTTAGTCAACTATTATGATTTTTATGTGCAGCAATGGAATAAAATTGTCGCAACCGAATATAGAATTACCAATATTGTAGTCAATGATATTCCACTAAAAGGTGCGATAGACAAAATCGAATTCAATGGCAAAGATGTTGTCGTGATTGACTACAAGACGGGTAATATTGACAATGCAAGAGAGCAGTTGAAGGGACCGAATGAAAAGAATCCAAATGGTGGTGATTACTGGAGACAGGCCGTGTTCTATAAAATACTCTTAAGACATCATCCTAAAAATTGGCAGGTCACTAGCGCAGAATTTGATTTTGTGGAGCCCAATAAGAAAAAAACTTTTGAAAAGATTGCCATTGAGATGACAGAAGCAGACATTACCACCGTTCAGCAGCAAATAAAAATGGTTTGGGATAAAATCCAACAAAAAGATTTTTATACCGGTTGTGGTAAGGAAGATTGTCATTGGTGCAATTTTGTAAAAAACAATGAACTAGCCGTCGCATTACATGCCCTAGAGGAGGAAATTTAACTAAGTTTGCATACTATGACTCGATTCAGATTGATTCCGGCTACTCTAATCATTTGTTTGACTGCTATGGCACTCATGCAAATAGGGGGCTGTGCCAATATTGTACCCCCTTCTGGAGGACCAAGAGATAGTATCCCACCTTATGCAGTATATGCCAAACCAAAAGACTCAAGCACAGGGATTGCACCCAAGGAAATTTTAATCAGCTTTAACGAATACATTACGACCAATGCATTGCAAGAACAATTGATTGTGTCTCCTAATATAAAGAACAATCCTTTGATAGATCAAAGGTTAAATATGGTGCGCATTCGCTTATCGGATAGTTTAAATGCAAACACCACCTATAGTTTTCAATTTGGAAATGCATTAAGGGATGTAAATGAAGGCAATATTGCAAAGAATTATACCTATGTATTTAGTACTGGAGATAAGATAGACACAGGCAAACTTTATGGCAAAGTTCAAATTGCAGAAAGCGGTTTAGTAGACAGTAGTTTAATTGCGGTCTTGCATCCTATTGACAATGATTCTGCTATCTTTAAAGACAAGCCCAATTATTATTCAAGGATCAATGGACAGGGTGTATTTGAATTTAAATTTTTACCTGAAAGAAATTTTAATATCTACATTGTTCCAAATGATTATACCAAGCGATATGATGATTCAACGAAATTGTTTGCATTCCTAAATAGTACTGTACATCCTGCTAAAAACAAGGATAGCATTCAGTTATATGCATTTGAAGCTAGTCCAAAAAAAGAAAAAAAATTAGCCACTGCGATAGGTTCAAAAAATACTAAAAAACAATCTCCCCTTTTAAAATATAGTAGCAATTTAGAAGGTCAAGAAAAAGATTTTTTAAGCCCATTGACATTGAATTTCGAAACATTGATTCACCTAAATGACAGTTTTAAAATTGGCATTACCGATACCAATTTAGTGCAACAAGAGGGTGTAAAGGTATTGGTCAATGCACAAAATAAACAACAAGTAACAATTGATTTTCCTTGGGAGGCTGGGACAGATTACAAGTTAGTCCTTCCACAAAAATCGATACAAGATAGCCTGTCTAATTTTTTAGTAAAAGCAGATACCCTAAGATTTAAAACGAAACCTGAATCAAGTTATGGAACTGCAATTTTAAGGATCAATGGTTTCCAACAATTTGAGCAACCTGTTTTATTGTTGATACAGGACCAGAAAGTCAAATTCAGCTACCCTATCACGCAAAACGTATTACGCATTCCTTTGTTACCACCTGGAGATTATCAGTTAAAATTATTGATGGACGCCAATCAAAATGGGCGCTGGGATACAGGTAAATTCATGGGTAAAAAACTGCAACCAGAACTAGTGCGCAACCTGAATTTAATTTTAAATATCAGGGCTAATTGGGATAATGAAATGAACCTCATTTTAAAACCCTAATTTTATATTTTACAATTGTATGCAACTACCCTCTTCCTTACTTGAAAACGCTGTAGCAGAATTTTCCAAACTTCCGGGTATTGGTAAAAAAACAGCATTGCGTTTGGTATTGCATTTATTGAAACAAGATGCATCTAGCACTACCCAATTTAGTGAGGCCTTAAATAGAATGCGCAAGGAAATTCAATTTTGTAAAACCTGCTTCAATATCAGTGATGGACCTACCTGCTCTATCTGTGCGAATACATCCAGGTCCAAAGAAACCATTTGTGTAGTGGAAAATATTAGAGACGTGATTGCGATTGAAAATACAAGTCAGTACCATGGTACTTATCATGTATTGGGCGGTATCATATCTCCTTTGGACGGCATTGGCCCAGAACAATTAACTATTGAACCTTTGATGGAACGCATCCGAAAAGATGCAGTGACAGAATTAATTTTTGCTTTAAATCCAACCATACAAGGCGATACCACCATTTATTATATCCAAAAAAAAATGACTGGCAATGCATGCAAAGTCACCACCATTGCAAGAGGGATTGCTTTTGGGGGCGAATTAGAATATGCAGACGAAATGACCTTAGGAAAAAGTATCTCCAACCGTCAACCCATCCAACAATACATCAAGTAAATTGTTATTTTAAGGAAACCCCTATTTTCAAATAGCCATTTAACACATATTGATAATACAATTTGGCAAAATAAAGGATAAATACTAATTTTAATGTTCAAACATTGATTTATGAACCTAAGAATAATCACCCTACTTATAGCAAGTCTTGCATTTGTACAAGTTCAAGCACAAAAAATTTATAGTACAAAAACTGCAAAAGTTAGATTCATCGCAGTAGATGATAAAGACATTGACGCCACTAACACAAAAGCTGTGAGTCGCTTAGAAACCAATGGTAACTTAAGTTTTATCATGCTCATGAAAGATTTTAGTTTTGAGATGGACCTAATGCAAAAGCATTTTAATGAGGAATATGTGGAGTCAGATAAATTTCCTCGTGGCATATTCAATGGTCAAATTACCAATATCAAATCTGTCAATTTCGCGAAGGACGGCAGCTACCCAATCATTGTAAATGGCAATATGCAAGTGCATGGCGTCAATAAAGCAATACAAACCAATGGGGTGATTGTCATATCTAAAGGCTTACCCAAAGCGAGCGCTAAATTTACAGTAAGCTTGAAGGATTTTGGTATCGGTGGAGTCTTAATTAAGATGGTTGCCGACAAAGTCGACGTGGAAGTGGTTGCGAATTATCAATAACCATTGGTAATATTTTGCCATCAGTTGATTCTGCCCTATCTTCGCAGCGCAACAGCAGGAGGATTTGTTTATTGTTCACCCTGCCATCCGAAAGGAGAAAAGAACTAATAAACGATACCCTTATCGCCCCCCTACCTCTTTTCCTATTGGATGCTGCATAAAATTTAATGTAGTATTATGTCAATTAAGGAAGCTTTACAAGAAAGAATTTTAGTGATTGATGGTGCCATGGGCACCATGGTTCAACGTCATAAATTAACGGAAGAAGATTTTCGTGGAACAAGATTTGCCAATTGGCATACCGATGTAAAAGGCAATAACGACCTTTTATGTATTACACAACCAGCCATCATTACTGGTATTCATTTACAATACTTAGAAGCAGGCGCAGACATTATTGAAACCAATACTTTCAGTAGTACCTCTATCGCAATGGCGGATTATGACATGCAGGAACTGGCATATGAATTGAATGTGGCAGCAGCAAAATGTGTTCGTGATGCAATTGATCAATACAAAGCAAAACATCCTAATAGTACCGAAAAATATATTGCAGGCGCAATTGGTCCTTTAAATAAAACATTAAGTCTTTCCCCCGACGTAAACAATCCAGGTTTCCGCGCAGTGACTTTTGACGAAGTCGTTGTGGCTTATACAGAACAGATTCGTGGTCTTGTAGATGGAGGTGTAGATGTTATATTGGTTGAAACTATTTTTGATACGCTGAATGCTAAAGCAGCCATCTTTGCAATCAAAGAATACTTTAGAAAGATAGGAAAACCAGAATTGCCGATCATGATTAGCGGCACCATCACAGATGCATCTGGTAGAACTTTAAGCGGTCAAACATTAGAAGCATTTTATACTTCTGTGGCACATGCTAAACCATTGAGCGTTGGATTAAATTGTGCATTAGGTGCACAAGAAATGCGCGCACATATTGAGGAACTTTCTCAAATCGCAACTTGTTATACATCGGCCTATCCGAATGCTGGCTTACCGAATGCGATGGGTGAATACGATGAAGCACCGCATCAAACAGCGCATTTTATTGAAGAATGGGCCAAAAATAAATTTGTAAATATTGTAGGCGGATGTTGTGGCACCACCCCCGACCATATCAAACATATGGCAGATAATGTGCGCAATATGCAACCAAGAAATTTACCTATTGTAGACAAAACTATTTAAGATTATGAGCGAATTACCTATACATATCAAACCCTATTTAAGATTAGCTGGATTAGAACCTTTAGTGATTCGTCCTGAAACAAATTTTGTGAATGTTGGTGAAAGAACCAATGTGACAGGCTCTAAAAAATTTGCAAGACTCATTAAAGAAAATAAATACGAAGAAGCTTTATCTGTTGCACGTCAACAGGCAGAAAATGGTGCACAGATCCTTGATATCAATATGGACGATGCCTTACTTGAAGGCGTAAAAGCAATGACGACTTATTTGAATTTATTACAGAGCGAACCGGATATTGCAAAAATCCCTATCATGATTGATAGCTCAAAATTTGAGATCATCGAAGCTGGATTAAAATGTGTACAAGGAAAATGTATTGTGAACTCTATTTCAATGAAAGAGGGGGAAGCAAAGTTCATAGAACAAGCGCATATCTGTAAAGCCTATGGTGCTGCAGTCATTGTAATGGCATTTGATGAAGTTGGGCAGGCAGATACTAAAGCAAGAAAAGTAGAGATTTGTACTCGTGCTTATAAAATTTTAGTTGAACAAGTTGGATTCGACCCACAAGACATCATTTTTGATCCAAACATTTTCGCAGTTGCAACAGGCATCGAAGAGCATAACAATTATGCAGTAGATTTTATAGAAGCAACAAGAGAGATAAAAGCCTTAATGCCTTTGGCAAAAGTAAGTGGTGGCGTGTCGAATGTATCTTTTTCATTTAGAGGTAACGATGCAGTAAGAGAAGCCATTCATGCAGTGTTTTTATACCATGCGGTAAATGCAGGAATGGATATGGGTATTGTGAATGCAGGTCAATTAATTGTTTATGATGAGATTGAACCTGAATTAAAACAACTTTGTGAGGATGTAATTTTGAATCAAAACAATGATGATAACCAAGCGACTGAAGCATTGATTCAATATGCAGATGCCTTGAAAGCAAAAGGAGAAGACGCAGGACAAGTGGCAGAAGCCAATAGTAAAAAATTAGCATGGAGATCGGGCACTGTTGAGGAAAGACTAGCACATTCATTGATCAATGGTATTACGGATTTCATTGAAGCAGATACAGAAGAAGCAAGACTACAATATAGTGCACCATTGGAAGTGATTGAAGGGCCTTTGATGGCCGGCATGAATCAAGTAGGTGATTTATTTGGCGCAGGTAAAATGTTTTTACCGCAGGTAGTGAAAAGTGCAAGGGTAATGAAAAAGAGTGTTGCCGTGTTGACGCCATTTATCGAAGCAGAAAAAGAAAGAATAAAAAATGCCTCTGCAAATCCAAATGGTCAAACGAAAGGACCTGCTAAAATTTTGCTAGCCACAGTAAAAGGCGATGTGCATGATATTGGTAAAAATATTGTGGGTGTGGTATTGGGCTGTAATGGCTATGAAATAATTGATATTGGTGTAATGGTGCCTGCAGATAAAATTCTTGCAGAAGCAGAAAAGCATCAAGTAGATATCATTGGATTAAGTGGATTGATCACGCCATCATTAGACGAGATGGTTTATATCGCAAAAGAAATGAAACGTCGTGGCATGACCATTCCATTAATGATTGGAGGCGCGACGACTTCTAGAATGCATACTGCAGTTAAAATTGCACCAGAATACAATGATGGGGTAATACATGTATTGGATGCATCAAGAAGTGTGACTGTAGCTGGATCCTTGTTGAACAAAGAAACTAAAAAGCCATTCCTAGCAGAATTAGAACAAGCATACACCCAATTAAAGACAGACTTTGACAATAAAAAAACAGTCAAGCAAAGCATCCCCTATGCTACAGCATTAGAAAATAAAGTAGCGATTGATTGGAGTGAATTTAATGCAACTGCACCAAGTTTTACAGGAAACAAAGCCATTGAAATAACAGATCTTTCTGTACTAGTAGACTATATAGATTGGAAACCATTCTTTATTGCATGGGAATTACATGGAAATTACCCAGCCATTTTAACAGATGAAGTTGTTGGTGAAGTTGCAAGTAAATTATACCAAGACGCACAGGCTTTATTAAAAAAGATCATTGCAGAAAATTGGTTAACTGCAAAAGCAGCAATCGGTTTTTGGCCAGCAAAATCAAATGGCGATGATGTGACTGTTACGGACGGTTCAACTAATATTGATTTGCATTTCCTAAGACAACAAGCAAAGAAAGCAGCAGGTCAACCAAATTTCTCTTTGGCTGATTTCATTTGTCCTGCATCAGAAAATAAGGCAGATTATATTGGTGCATTTGCGGTGACCATTCATGGAATCGAAAAACATATCAAAGCATTTGAGGAAAATTTAGACGACTACAATAAAATAATCTTACAAGCATTAGCAGATCGTTTTGCAGAAGCATTTGCAGAATATTTACATGCTAAAACAAGAAAGGAATTCTGGGGATATGCAAAAGAGGAGCAATTAGACAACGAGGCATTGATTCAAGAAAATTATGTGGGTATTCGTCCTGCACCAGGCTATCCTGCTTGTCCAGACCATACAGAAAAATATACCTTATTTAATTTATTGAATGCAGAACAACATACTGGCATTAGTTTGACAGAAAGTTTAGCCATGTATCCAGCATCAAGTGTTTGTGGATGGTATTTTGCACATCCTCAAAGTCAATATTTTGGATTAGGTAAAATTCAGCAAGACCAAGTCGTTGACTATGCGAAAAGAAAAAATCAATCTTTAGAGTATATCACCAAATGGTTACAACCTGTAATTGATTAACCCTTTTCAAACAACCACCAGAATTTTTTTCTTGGTGTAACCACATAACTTGAAACGTATTTACGAATATGTTCAATGGCTTCGTCACAGTCATCGGTTAATAAGATAAAGTCTTTGTCTTCTGGAGAAATAGTACCTGCTGCAATCATATGTTCCATCCATTGCATGAAAGGTTCGTGGTAGTCTTTACCCATTACCACAATGGGAAAATTTTTGATGATTTTAGTTTGTACCAATGTAAGGGTCTCAAAAAATTCATCTTGTGTACCAAAGCCACCAGGCATAATCACAAAAGCATAGGAATACTTGACCAATAAAACTTTTCTGATAAAGAAGAAGCTAAAAGTGATAGACTTATGTACATATGGATTAGGGGATTGTTCAAAAGGCAATTTAATATTACAACCAATAGACTGCCCGCCAATTTCATAAGCACCTCTATTGGCCGCTTCCATAATGCCTGGACCACCACCAGTCATGGTAACAAAACCTAATTCAGCAATTTTTTGACCCATTTTTCTGGCTTGCTCATAATAAGGATGACCTTCTTTAAATCGGGCAGATCCAAATACGGTGATGCATGGGCCCACAAAATTAAGCGTTCTAAACCCTTTTATAAATTCAAAGAATATTTGAATAGCAAATTTAAACTCCTTTAACCTTGGCCGAGGACCGTCTAATTCAACCAATTTTTGCGCGGGAATTATCTTTTTATCAGGTATGGACTGGTCATTTGTTTGCATATGCTTTGATCACCATTAATGGCAATGAAGTTAGAATAAAATAAGTATTAAACGTCTAAATCAACTAAATTTGACTACCCAATTTGAAACTTCCAAATGAAAAAAAGCTTTTACTTTTTAAGTTTATTCTTTACTCAATGCATTTGTATCGCAGCAATTGGACAATCAAACCAAGTTACATTCGAACAAGTCCAAATGTATTCTAGTATTCAACCAGAAGGAAAATATTGGCATCCTACTTCAACTCAAGTGCAAGCATTTGCTAGCCTATTGGATACGGCACTTTTTAATCCATTACAACTTCAAAGAGATACAAGTTTTATAACTAAAATAAAAATTTTAAATAAGCCAAATCAAATTGGCAAGATCGTGATTGATTGGAATCAAAGCCAATCCTCGGCTTTTCATGCTTATTTAGAAATTTATGAATTGCAACCAGAACAAACATTTAGCAATTCAATGGTGAATGTTATCATTCCAAAAAAAGATAGCATTCAATCCACCTGGTTTTTAACCTGTACTATTTTAGATGCAACTAAAAAGCCTGTCTTTCAAAAAACTATTTTAATTGGTATGATTCCAATTGCCACCCAAGGTATTGGCTACCCAATGAATCTACCGGTTTCTCCTCCAAAAAGTTTATTCAAAGCCATTCAATCTGGCATCAGTTATTTTGATAAAGATGGGGAAGAATTGGCTTACATTGAAGCAAAAGTGCCGATAAGTTATGCCTCTGATAATTTCATCATGCCTTTATTACAAGCTAAGCCAAGAATTAGTGTAGATACTAGTAAAGATTTTTTTCAGTTTACACAAAATAATTCAAGGGTTGTGCTTAGAACGCCCACTGCGATGATGCAGAAAATAGATACAAAAGATAAAACAAGCAGCAATCCTTTTTTTGCTATTTTACCTGAAATTAAAAAAAGGACCAACACCCTATTTAAAGAATACTATCAAGCAATACAACCTCTCAGAAATACAAGTGAAAATAAAGACTATTCTTTGGAGGCCTATATTGAATTCAATCCATTCATTGATCCAGAATTACGAGCTACCCCACCTATTCGATTTTTACCAGACAGTATTCATAAAATTTATGCAGACACAAATTTAATTGGCAGATTTAAAGTAGTTGAGCAACCAGCCTATACTGAATGGATGTTCAATTCAAATAAAATATACAATGGGTATGACTCAAGTTCGATGTATACCTTAAATACAAACTATCCAAAAGAGATGGTCTTTATCTCTAAAGCGGTTGAAGGAAGGATTGGGAAGGATACATTTAAAATTCTTTTTAACAGTGAGATTGATGTAAAAATTATTTATCTCAATAACCTTCCAATCTTGGCGACAAAAGGAAGAACTAAGCCAAATTACTTAATACCAATCGAACAAGTAAAACAAAATTCTATTTCCGCGCTCTTACTTTTAATTGCGTATAGTGAAATTTTTCAATCGCCAAATTAATCATGCATGCGCGTCGTAAGTTATAATGTCAATGGAATAAGAGCAGCCATAAAAAAAGGTTTAATTGAATGGCTTAAAGACTATCCAGTGGATGTTTTATGTGTTCAAGAAACAAAAGCAAGTAGTACAGATATTGACATCAATCTTTTAACCGATCTTGGTTATCATATTGCATGGTATCCCGCCCAAAAAAAGGGATACAGTGGCGTGGCCGTTTTTAGTAAACAAAAGCCGAGTCTTGTTGTTCATGGTACTGGACATGAAATGAGTGATGCCGAAGGACGTGTAATAAGAGTCGATTTTGGAGACCTTACCATTATCAATGCCTACTTCCCCTCAGGGACAAGTGGAGACCTAAGACAAGCCTATAAATACCAATGGTTAGATGAATTTTTCAATTGGGTAGAAGCACTCAGAAAAGAAAAGCCAAATATTATTGTGGCTGGAGATTATAATATTGCACATCAAGCAATCGATATCCATGATCCTAAAGGGAACAAAAAATCTTCTGGTTTTTTACCCGAAGAAAGAGCTTGGATGGATCAGTTACTTGCAAATAATTGGGTGGATAGTTTTAGGCATATGCATGAAGACGCCATTGGCGCTTATTCTTGGTGGAGTCAAAGATTTCCTTCTGTTAGATTGCAAAACAAAGGATGGAGAATTGATTATCTTTGTACAACAAAAATTTTGTCAACTAAAATTAAGAATGCCTTTATCCTTCCAGAAATAAAGCATAGTGATCATTGTCCCATTGTTGTTGAATTAAAAAAATAAATCCATGTTTGTATCCAATATTAGTTTTCAAGTAGATCCTTCTATAGAAGCAGCATGGTTGAACTGGGTAAAGCAAAGCTTTATACCAAGCTGTCTTTCCACCGCCTGCTTTGTAGAGCACAAACTCTATCAATTAGACTTAGCAACAGATCAGCCTCCTACTTTTACCCTTCAATTGTTTAGTCAAACTGCTGCTCAAATAGCTGAATTCCAAGCAAAACACGCAGAAACACTCCTTTTTAACGTCACAGAACAATGGGGAGAACAATGTTTTCACTTCAATACAAGCATGAAAATTGTGAATTGATTGTGGATAGCTAGCCTCCGAAAACCCTTAACTGGCCTCATTTTCATTTTTAAAACCGCTATAAATCAATGCTGTAAGGGATTACAGCAATAGCCACTTTATATTGCTCCAAAAATGAAATATAGCCCTTGGGCGGAAAACCTTACTATTTAAGGGTTTTAGTGGAAAAATAAAAAATAAAAAAAACACTAAAATATTTTTTTGTTTCATCAAACCCAATAAATTTGTTCTATCGTTTAAAACTATAAAAAACACATCTATGAACAAAGCAGAATTGATCGCACACATCGCTGACGCAGTTGATTGTCCAAAAACACAAGCTAATGCAGCTTTAGACGCTTTTATCGAAGCAGTAACTAAATCTTTGAAAAAAGGTGACAAAGTAACTTTAGTAGGTTTTGGTACTTTCTCAGTATCTAAGCGTGCTGCAAGAACTGGTCGTAACCCACAAACAGGTGAGACTATTAAGATTAAAGCAAAGAAAGTTGCACGTTTCAAGGCTGGTAAAGAATTGAGCGGCAAGTTGTAATTTCAAATTTATTTGAATAAAAACCCTCGGATAATCATTTATTCAGAGGGTTTTTTTATATTTGCAGTCCAATCACAATTTAAAAATTATAATATCATGGGTAGAGGAGATAAAAAAACAGCAAAAGGGAAACGCTTTTTAGGTTCTTTTGGTAAAAGCAGACCACACAAAACAAGAAATATTAAAGCTGCAGTAGCTCCAAAGGCAAGCGCTTAATTTTCTTTAAAATAGATTCCCCCGATTATTCGGGGTTTTTTATGCCTATTTTTGCATTATGAAAAGCATTTACTTATTATTTGTATTTCAATTAATTGTCTTAGCTGGAAAAGCACAATGCTCCATCTGTACTAAAACAGCTGCGCAAATTGGTGAAGAAGCTGGGAAAGGATTTAATGTTGGCATTCTCTATTTAGCTGCAATGCCATTTGGCATCATGGGCTACGTCGCATACAGATGGTGGAAAAACGAGAAAGCTAGTTAGTTTTATTCTCAAGTTTATAGTTCAGGTTTTATCAAGCCTTGCTTACAAAAACTTATTTGATTTAATTTTAGTTGCTCAATCAGTGCATCATTGGCATCCAATTGATCCCTTGATGCAAGGGGGTGATATAAATGGTATTGTACGCCACCAAATTTGATGAATTTTTTCTTTACGCCTGCATGCAATAAACGAATACAAATATCTGTATCCTCTCTACCCCAACCACTAAAAGATTCGTCATACCCATTCACTAGGTATAAATCTGATTTCCAAAAAGCCATATTACATCCTTTGACATCATATAAATGCTTCCCTTTTGTTTTATAGCTATTTTGTAATAAGCGCATGAGTAATGGTATTCTAAGCGTATTGAAAAAGTTTTTCCCCTTCCACCTTAGTGTTGCAAAATTTATTTTCTCGGACTCCAACAAAACTTCAGTAATTTTTTTACCTAAAAGCAATCTACTTCCTGTTACAAAAGAACCTGCTGTTCTAAGGCTTAAATGATCTTCAATAAAATGTTGATCTAAAATAATATCCCCGTCTATTTGAATAATATATGCTGATTGTGCCATGCTGATTGACTTATTTCTTATGGCAGCTAATCTAAAGCCATTGTCTTCGTGCCAAACATGCACAATATTTAGTGTAGGATGTGCATCTTTAAACTTTTGAATCAAATTAGCAGTCCTTTCATCAGAACCATCATCAGCAATAAGGACCTCATTAGGCAATATAGTTTGATTGGCAACAGACCTCAAAGTTTGTTCTAATGCTTGAGGCCAATTGTATGTTGCAATGATTAATGCTACGGAGGTATGCATCAAAAATAATTTTGTGTAAAACTAAAAATATTGAACCCTTCATTGATTGTTGCTGTCTCTATATCTTGCTCCAATTTTTTAAGGTCTACCTGCTGCATTTTATGTGCGACAATCAACTGAATTGCTTTTGTGAAGATTATTTTTTTGTAGTTGCCTAACACATTGTTGGCAATTTGATGGGCATCAATTGCCTGCATCAAGTCATTGATTCCAAGACCCTGTGAAGCAACGGTAGCCACTACTTTAACTAGGTCTTCTGACACCCCATTCTCCATCATCATTTGTCGAATGTGGTTGGTGAAAGTTTGTGCGTCTGGTCGATCACTCTTATTCACTACAAATACATCAGCTACTTCCATTAATCCCGATTTCATCATCTGTACATCATCTCCTGCTTCAGGTACTAGCACGACCACTGTTGTATCAGCCAAAGAAGCTACCTCTACTTCGGATTGTCCCACCCCTACTGTTTCAACTATTATTTGATCAAATCCTACGGATTGTAATAAAGTTGTTAGTTCTATCATAGAACTATTTAATCCACCCAAATGTCCTCTGGAGGCTAAAGATCGAATGAATACTTGCGGATGCAAATACCAATCCTTCATGCGGATACGATCTCCTAAGATTGCTCCTTTGTGAAAAGGCGAAGAAGGATCTACCGAAAGGACTGCCACTTTTTTACCTGCTGCAATCCACTCGCCTACCAAGCCTGCAATTAAGGTACTTTTACCTGCCCCTGGAGGGCCAGTAATACCAATGATCGGAATTGCTTTAGGTACTAATTTAGTTAAATAGACATCTGCCCCTTCCACTTTGTTTTCAATTTGTGAAATGGTTTTTGCCAACAATAAAAAATTGCCTTCAGCAACACCTTTTGCGATATCTGTAACATCAAACATTTATGAACGAATAATTTTATAATTCTTAAAATCAAATGGACGTATACCGGTTAATTTTTCAAAATAATACAACACAAATTTTTTGAAAGACAGTTTCTTTTTTGAGACATCTAAATCAATGACCCAATTTTTTCGTTCTATCCTATCTAACATCACATTAGGGTGTGTTCCTGTAAAGCGTTCTAAAGAATCAAATTCAGAGAAATCATAAAAATCAGGACTTTGAATAATTTTTTCCATTTGTGCATCATCATTCCAAAAAGCAGCACTCTCTTTTTGTTTTTTACGCATTTGCTCAGGACTTTTCACCCATCCATAATGATAGATGCTTGCATCAATGGCAGCGACTGGTAATTTTTGATGACCAATTCTAAAACCCTGCGCATCTCTATAAGCACTAATGGCTTTATTATTTCTAATGATCCTTATTTCATGCGCATACCATTTTCTACTATCTCCTACATAATCATAGGTGCCATAAAAATGTTTGTACTTAAATAATAAGCCTTGAACTGGTAAATCGTCCTTGTATTTTTCGCAAGCAGCACGAATAGCTGGATGGTATTTTTCATGTACCACTTCGTCTCCTTGAATGTAGAACGCCCAATCAAAACTAGCATCAATTAATTGAAATGCTTTATTGGTTTCATCTGCTAAAACCACCCCACCTTTTCTTAAATCTTTATTCCAAATAGAATGATGAATTTTAATTTTAGGATCACCAATGGATTCAATTAATGCAATGGTCTCATCTGTCGAATCCCCAATTAAAACAATCATTTCGTCCACCACGGGTAAAATTGAACGAATGGCTTCCAAGATAGGAAAGTCATTCACCACTGCATTTTTTATAATTGTAAACCCTGCAACCTTCATATTCGTTGAATTGTTCTTCAAATAACCGAAATCTTTTGCAACTTGCCTATTGTTTTACCTAAAGTTTGCTTGAAAGCAATTAATTTTGAACTACGAAAATCATTATGTCTACAACAATTTGTTTCGATTTTGGCAACACCCGATTAAAGGCGGCAATTTTTAAAGGCAAGCAATTAGAAAAATTGGAGCTTTTAGAAAATGATGGTCTTGCATCTGTGCAAAAATTATTAGACCAATACCAGCCAAGTAAAACATTGCTTTCCTCCGTGATTCATCATGATAAAGCAATTGAAAGCCTATTGACCAGTTATGGTCCATTCCATTTATTGGGGCCACAAACCAAATTAAATTTCACAACGCCAGTAGGCAAACCAGAAACGATTGGAGCAGATCGTTTAGGACTTGTTGCAGCAGCTGTGGACTTGTACCCCAACCAACATAGTCTTGTCATTTGTCTTGGCACCTGTATCACCTATAATTTTGTCAATAATCGAGGGCAATTTTTGGGAGGCAGTATCTCTCCTGGTATGCAAATGCGTTTCAAGTCTATGAATGATTTAACAGCCCTTTTGCCATTAATTGACCCAGCTCCAAGCTTTGGCTTGGTAGGATATGATACCAAAACCAACCTGCTTTCCGGAGTTGTTTTAGGGATGTCAGCCGAAATAAATGGTCTAATTGATGCCTATGAGGCCAAATACAGCAAATTTAACGCCCTATTAACCGGTGGAGACCTTAGTTATTTTGTACCTCACTTAAAAAGAAGGATATTTGCCGACCCAAATTTAATATACAAAGGATTATATGCGATTAGTGAAAAAAATACTTAGTTTAACCCCATTCATAGGACTTTTCTGTTTTATTGCCCCATTAAAGGCTCAGATCAATTCCCCGTTCTCAAGATTTGGCGTAGGTAACGAAGTTTACAACAGTCAAAATGCTGCGAACCAAGCTATGGGTGGATTAACTGCTGCATATACACCCATCATGAATGGCGCTTTTGGACAAAGCATTAATTTTAACAACCCTGCTTCTTACGGAGGGATCTATATGACCACATTTGATATTGGCTTGAATTTAACCAATAACAATCTTAAAAGAACATCGCCTGCAGGAAAAGAAAAATCCACTTATTTGATACCCAACTATATTGCAGTAGGTGTGCCAATTAGTAAAGCAAAGAAAATTGGATTTGCATTTGGATTAAGACCACTAACACAAATTAATTATTCAGTGAATGATTTTTTGTATGACCCTAAAATCGGCGACTCAGTCTATACCAACTATAAAGGCGAAGGTGGGATCAATCAAGTCTTTCTTGGTGTAGGTAAAAGTTGGAAGTATTTAAGCATTGGAATGAACACGGGTTATAATTTAGGCAGAAAAAAAATAGATGTAGTAAAGGCGCTCTTATTCAATACTGATTCAACTTATTTTTATCAGTCATTGTCAAGTACCAACACAAGTTTTGGTGGTGTATTTTTAAACCTCGGCGCACAAGGAGAATTTCCATTATCAAGTTCAACCAATTCAGTTACAAAAGACAAAACAGAGTATACAATTAGCTATGGTGGAACTTATACGCTTGACCAAAGATTAAGAGGGAAGCAAGATGTTTTAAGATCAAATGGTACATTTACATCTACACAAGAAATTCCTGTTGATACTGCACTATTTCAAAAAAATATAAAGGGTATCGTTGAGCTACCAAGTGTTATCACAGCCGGTATTGCTTTACATAAAAAAATCACCACTGTTAGAGGCAACTATGATCAATGGGTGATTGGTATTGAATTGAATCAGTCTAACTGGAAGGATGGTTATAAATTTTATGGCGAAACAGATCAAGTTCGAAATGCAACTATGTTTCGCGCTGGAGCACAGTTATGCCCTAATCCATATGCTTTTGAAAGTTATTGGTCTACTGTTACATATCGTTTTGGATTATTCAGTGGCAATGATTATATCAACATCAATAACAATGGGCTAAAAGTAAACGGTCTAACAATGGGCTTAGGCTTACCTATCAGAAAGTACCGTTCTTACGATTACCAATTCACTTTATTGAATCTTGCTTTACAAGTAGGACAAAGAGGTGGTGGTGCATCTAATTTCAAAGAAAATTTTGTTCAATTTACAGTGGGTTATAGTTTAAGCGACGTTTGGTTCAATAAACGTAAATATGATTAATACAAGCCACCATAAAATATTTAAAATAGCAGTTGCTTGTTTGAGTAGCTGCTTTTTTATGGCTGCATGTGAGAATGATGTAGATGCAGTAAAAGCACTAGGCGCAAGGGTTAGCGGAATAGATGTTGGAAAAGATGTTGCCATTTATGTAAGTAATGATGGCAAATTAGGTGCTAAATTAACTGCTTCCTTGATGAATCGTTATTTAGAGGATAGTAGCAAAATGATTGAGTTTCCTAAATCCATCCATGTAGACTTTTACAAGGATAGCAATCAAATAGAGAGTCAACTTTCTGCTAAATATGCAAAATATAAAGAGACAGAAAATATTGTATACTTAAAAGACGACGTAGTTATTTTCAACACCCTTGGTGATACCTTATGGTGTAAGGAAATGTATTGGGATCAAAACACAGGCAAGTTTTATACCGAGCAGGATGTGGTGGTGAAACAACATAGTCCTTTGGCCAAAATTTATGGGAAGGGACTAGAAGCCAATCAAAATTTGACAGACATTCGTATCTTTAAACCACAACCAAATAGCTATGCTATCCTTCAAGACAGCAGTAGCTTAAACCCTTAAAATAAAGCAGATGGAATATAGAAAAATGGGCAAAACAGGGCTTCAATTAAGCACATTAAGTTTCGGAAGCTGGGTGACATTTCATAAGCAAATAGACGACCGTATAGCAGATGAATTAATGGGCATTGCTTATGATGCTGGGGTAAACTTTTTTG
>Ga0082207_1000278_pt1 | contig 30008 bp, 22 predicted proteins | sample LakMenEpi10Aug09_FD_71540 | JGI IMG/M metagenome (GOLD analysis project Ga0082207, IMG submission 71540)
TCCTCAGCCGTTTGGCGACAAGCTTTAGCTGGACGTTGCTTTCCGGGACTCTCAGACTCGCCTCGCAGGCTCGGCAGGGGGGCGATTGAGGACAATCGCCGAACACTATGGACAATCGTCGATCCATTAGGCTTCGGCCATGTCGCGGGCATGGTAACTGCTTCGGACAAACGGGCCCGATGCGACTTTGCGAAAGCCCATCGACTTGGCTATCAATCGCAATTCCTCAAACTCCTCGGGGGGTACATAACGCACCACTGGCAAATATCTTGGGCCTGGTTGCAAGTACTGTCCTAATGTCAAAAAATCGCATCCATGCCGCCTGAGATCGGCCAAGCATTCGAGTAGTTCATCACGAGTCTCGCCCAGTCCGAGCATCAACCCACTCTTGGTCTTGATGGCCGAATTTCGCTCCTTGATTCGGCTCAGCAGTTCCAGTGTCCAACGATACTCGCTCTTCGGGCCCCGCACCCTACGGTACAGACGCGGTACTGTCTCCATGTTGTGATTGAAGACCTCCGGTGCGGCATCGATGACGCGTTCCAATCCATGGCGATGCCTGATAAAGTCTGGCGTTAGTACTTCTACGGCCGCACCTGTCCTGTCTCGCACCGCCAGGACGCATCGATAAAAGTGCTCGCCTCCTCCGTCAGGTAAATCGTCGCGAGTGACGGATGTGATCACCACATGCTTGAGCCCCAGCCTAGCTGATGCTTCGGCAACTCGCTGCGGCTCGTCGTCTTCCAATGCTTCGGGCCGTCCTCGCGAGACTGCGCAAAAGCCGCAAGGCCGCGTACAGACATTTCCTAAGATCATGAAGGTTGCGGTCTTTTGCGAATAGCACTCCATGCGATTTGGACACTTGGCGTTCTCGCAAACCGTCTCTAACCTTAACTCCCTGAGTAGTCCGTGGGTAAACTGATTGCCGTTCCCCTTGGGCACCTCGCGTCGAAGCCAACTTGGGAGCCGCCGACTGGATTCAAATAGCTTGTTCTGGCTCGATTCCGAGAGCGGAATCGTTCCACCCATCGATCCACATCCACCCATGCGACTGGCCCCATTCGGCTCGGCAGCAGCAGTCCCTGAAAACTCAGCTCCCAGGATCGGTAAATTCGACTTGGTGTCGTTCATGGATTTATCAACAATTCAGCTTGACTGTGCGTGGAAAATAACCTTACAAGACCTAGCACTGTAGCCACATCGGGTCGGATTGCTACCCCATTTCATTCCGGAAAATCGGCCTTTAGATCTCGCCAATTGCCCGCAATTTGACTTACATTATGGGTAAGTTCCTCCTGCACACAATGTGAATCCAAAGGACCAGAGTCGATGATCCAAGCCAAACGATCCCACCTTGCTGCTTCTAGCCCTCTAGGGCTCGTGGCTCTCTTGCTCGGGCTCTTGTACCCTGTGCTCAGCTCCCGGGCCGAAAACGCTTGCCCGTTCTGCTCGGCTGCCTCCCAAACGCTCCGTCAAGAAAGCCTCTCGATGGATGCCGTTGCCATCGCTAGTCTTGTGACCGACGGAAGAGTCGATATCGATGGCAACGCAACTTTCGTGGTCGAAAGAGTCCTCCGTGGCGAATCCCTTCTAGAGAAAGGGCAAAAGGTCGAAGCCAATTACTTTGGTCCGGGTAAAACCCAAAAGAAGTTCCTGCTCCTGGGGGTCGATCCTCGGAATCTCGTTTGGTCCTCGCCTTTGCCCCTTTCGGCGGATGCTGAAAAGTACATCGAGCAAATCCAAAAACTACCCGAGGATCCAATCGCTCGGTTGGATTTTTACCAAAAGCATTTCGAACATCCCGACTCCTTGCTGGCTCGCGATAGCTACGATGAGTTCGCTCTGGCCCCTTATGAGGATGTCAAGAAACTCGAAAGCAAAATGGATCGCGAACAGCTCATGGATTGGATTCGTGATCCTGCCATCTCCCCTGATCGCAAACGCCTCTATTACACGATGCTCGGTATCTGCGGCACTCCAGCCGACGCCGTCGAGTTCGAGTCGATGATCCGAAGCTCCGATCCAGACAAGCGTGCTGGCTTGGATGCACTCATCGCTGCTTATCTGATGCTCAAAGGTGCCGATGGTCTGAAACTCATCGACGAGCAGTTCTTGGCCAATCGCAAAGCCAGCTACCCAGATGTCTACGCATCGGTCATGGCGCTGCGGTTCCACGGTACTGAGTCGCAAGTGATCCCCAAAGAATCGATCTTGGGCTCGATGCGAAACTTGCTGGCTGCTCCCGATCTGGCCGACTTGGTGATTCCCGATTTGGCCCGATGGGGTGACTGGACTCAGATTGACCGACTCTGCGAACTTTTCAAATCAGCAAACGACGATAACTCTTGGGTTCGAGTCCCGGTGGTCAATTACCTCAGAGCCTGCCCATTGCCCGAGGCCAAGGAACGCTTGGCCGAACTCGAAAAGATCGATCCGAAAGCCGTCAAAAGAGCTTCCACATTCTTTCCCATTCCTGCCCCTGCAACCGACAAGAAGGATTCGCCTAAGGATGCTGTTCCGGCTCCCAAGCCCGGCCAAGGGGCTCCTGCAGGCTCGTCTTCGAACTGGAAACCTGCCGGACGGCCTAATTCGATCGTCGCTTGGAACGCTCAAAACCCTTCGGCAGAATCGTCAAATTCCTTCGAGTCGGCTGCCGGCCTGAGGTTGACCGATGGCCAAATCCGAGTCTTTGCCCTCTCGGATTCTGATTTCTCCAGCGATTCGGCGGTTGCGCAAGCGATCCCAGAGGATGTTTTTTTGTTGAACTCTCGTATTATTTTTTCCGTACTGACTTGCAGCCTAGGGGCCTGTGGCCTAACGCTTTGGTTGATTTCCACCTGAACGAACCCCAGTCTGGCATTGACGTTTACCGACGATGAGCACCGCGAGCACCAGTCCGATCGAAGGCACACAAATCGAGCCGATCCCCTACGCCGATGAGTATGGCTACACAAGCCTTTCGCGTGCGGCGGTCCTTAGCCTCGTCTTTGGCATCCTGGGCTTGCTCAGTTGGTACTCACCGCTACTGCTTTTCCTGAGCCTTCTCGGAGGGATCTTTGCCCTCATCGCCATGGCAAACTTGAAAAAGTATCCAGGCGAACTCAGCGGCAAACCACTAGCGATCCTAGGTGGACTGCTGAGCCTTGCGATGCTCGTGGCAAGCCCGATCAAGCACACTTATGTGTACTACACGGAGCTTCCTGAGGGTTACGAGCGGATCTCGTTTGCTGCATTGAAAAGTCCCGTCGGTGCCCCGGATGTCCCTCCTCAAACCGCTTTAGAACTCAACGGCAAGAAGGTCTTTCTCAAGGGATATATCCATCCAACCTCTCTTTCAAGCAATGCAGCAAAAACCTTCGTACTGGTTCCCGACTGGGCGACGTGCTGTTTCGGACAGCAACCTCCTTTAACGCACATGATCGAAGTCAAACTTGTGGGCGACGAGTTTGCCTCGAAGTCCCTTCGTCGGCACTCGTTGGCCGGCACTCTTTCGGTTCGTCCCTACATGAAGCCTGTCGACGGGCTTCAGGGTGTCTACTACGAACTCGAAGCCGACCATTTCAAATAGCCCTGCGTCCGTTCTAGTCTTGGCTTGGCTTTCAGGGATTTCATCCCTCAAGGTGCCTAAAATTGCTAGAATCTTGGTGGCTATTTACAAGATTCCCTAGCTATTGGCGAATAGATCGGCACTATGAAAATCATTTCCTATTTCCTCTCGGCGTGCTTCGTTGTTGTCTTCGGTTCTATGGGCTTGTCCCAGCAGCATCTGACTGCGCCTAAGCTATTCCCTACCAAGACGTTAGCTTATGTTCGCGTCGACGATACCCGGGACATGAAGTCCAAGATGGAATCGACTGGGATGGGCAAGATGATGAATGACCCGCAGATCGCCCCGATCTTGGGTACCTTCTACTCGACCTTCGTCGGCCAACTCCAAGGGATGCAAGATGTCATTGGATTGAACCTTGATGAACTTCTATCGATTCCCAACGGTGAGCTTGCGGTGGCATTGGTAGCCACCAAGACCGAGCCGGCCTTTGTGGTCATGCTCGAGGCGGGCGATGAAATGCCAGCTTTGCAAGTCCTCATCGAGCGAGCCGAGCAAGCTACGGATGCAAGCGGAGGGATGCTTTCCCAGAAAGAGGTTGGCAAGATCAAGCTTCTTTCGATGGGGCGTTCGGAGCGTGAGTCGCTCACCTACTTTATTGACTCGGGTGTGATGGTGGCTACCAACCGAGCCGATTATGCAGAGCAGTTGGCGATGGTTTGGACGGGCAATGGGATCGATCACAAGCCGTTATCGGAGAATCGGGATTTCACGACCATTATGTCCCGCTGCGTGGGCACTGAAGGCGAGAGGCCTCAGGTTTCCTTCTTCATCGATCCGCTTGCGATGGTGCGCGAGTTTGGGCGCAGCACCAACGGATCGGTCGCGATCCTTGCAGCCCTAAAGACCCTTGGCCTCGATGGGATCAAAGGCATTGGCGGTAGCGCGATCATCGCCCCAAACGAATTCGATTCGATCATCCATGGCCATCTGCTTTTGAATCCTAATCGCCAAGGGATCATGAAGGTTATCCGTCCCAAGGCGGGTTCGACCGAACCGGAGCCCTGGGTCAGTGAGCAAGTCACGAGTTACTTCACCTTGAACTGGGACATGGCCAAGACCTTCAATGCAGTCGAAGGGATCGTCGATACCTTTGCCGGCGAAGGAACATTTAATGACCGATTCGTCAAGGAGGCAAACCGCAACCTTGGGATCGACTTGCGAGCCGACATTATCGACGGTCTGAACGATCGCTTTAGTTTGGTTCAGTTGATCGTTCCACCAAAGAAGATCAACAGTCAATCCAACGTCTACTGCATTCACGTCAAGAATGCTTCGAGGATGAAATCCGAGATCTTGCCTAAGATTTTCGAGAAGGTCAAAGGATCTGGTGGTCCAGAGATGATCAGCAAGCTCTATGGAGATGCGACCATCTACACCATCGAACCCAGGAGCGCGGATGTTGAGGGAAGAAATATTCGATTGCCTCAACCCGCCGTTTGTATTCTGGATGATCAATTGATGATCAGCGATTCCTACCAAGCGATCGAGGACGTTATCAAAATGAATTCTTCGGGCGATGGGTTGCTCTCGGAGTCGATCGAGTTCAAATTGGTCAAGGATCGGATCAAGGCCCAGCTTAAGAACAGCGAAATGTCGATCCTTGCCTACCAGCGTCCAGAGGAAGGGATGCGACTGATGTATGATCTTGCGACCGATCCTCAAAACATCGATAACCTTGAGCAGTTCGCCGAAAACAATCCCTTCCTGACCGCGTTGGTCTCTGCGGTAAAAGGGAAAAAACTGCCGCCTTTTGAAGTGATTGCCAAGTATCTCGCACCTGGCGGGGCCTTTGTCGTCGACGAAGAAACCGGGTTGCATTACACCGGTTTTTCTATGCGTCGCGAGTGATTCCCGCACCAGGAATCCTGTAGAATAGGGAGATCCTTCGGGTCCGTTTACTCTTAGTATGACAGGTCGTTTTCCTCCGATGAACAGCCATCCCTCCCCAGTCAACAATCGACGATTTTTCCTCAAGACCTCCGCGCTTTCGGGCGCTGCGATCGCCTCGGCAGGCAACTTCCAAAGCTCGCTTGCTCAAGATCAACCGCAAGCGGCAGCAGCGAAACTCATTACTCCTCCGGAGAAGCGAATTCTTTTGTCTTGCAAACTATCGATGATCAAAGGCGACATCGACGGCAAGCCGTTGAAGTTATCGCAGCGACTCGATTTGGCCAAGCAAGCTGGTTTTGATGGAGTGGACTTCGATGAGGCTGGGCGATTTACCGTCGAGGAGGCCCGAGCAGCGGTTCAGGAGTCGGGTGTGTTTTGCCACAATGCGATCAACCATGCGCACTGGGATAAACGGCTCACGAGTCCCGATCCCGAGGTTCGCAAGGCCGGTGTTGCCAACATCACCCACTGCCTGCGCGTCGCGCATGCGATCGGTGGTAGCGGAGTGCTGATCGTCGTCGGACGAGGCGATGACGGAAGCGAGTCGGAGGTCAATGAAAGAGCAAAGCAAGAGATCAAAAAACTCTTACCTCTTGCAGCCTCGCTCGGTCAGCCGATCTTGATCGAAAACGTGTGGAACAAACTCCACTACGATCATGATGCCCCCCCGGAGCAAACCCCCAACCGCTTCATCGACTTTGTCGATAGCTTCAAGAGCCCTTGGGTCGGCATGTACTACGATATCGGCAACCACTGGAAGTACGGTCAGCCACGTCAGTGGCTAAACGCCTTTGGATATCGCGCCGTCAAGCTCGACGTGAAAGGCTTCAGCAGAGCCAAGAACAAATTCGTCGATATCACTTCGCCGGAGGACGATTTGCCTTGGGATCAAGTCCGAATGGGCCTCGACGATATCGGATGGAGCGGTTGGACGACTGCCGAAGTCGGTGGTGGCGGAGTTGAACGATTGACTACCGTTCGCCAGCAAATGCAAAAGGCCTTTGGCGTTTAGTGCCAAACGGTTATTTCGACGACTTGGGGCTAGATCCAAAAGTCCACATCGCTAGCCCCAGCAAGATCGTCGGCAGTAGTAGCAGCCATACACCAAGTCCGACGCGCTGAGAGCCGATATGGGTGAATGGAATTTTTCCCAAGTACTCGGTCTTGGTCGATCCACTTGTGTTGCTTTGCGATCCGGTTGCCTCAGGATTGCTCGGCTGGCCAGAGACTTGGGCAGCCACTAGCATTCCGGCAGAGGTTTGCGGATCGCGATTCTTGGCATCGCCCAAGGTATTTCCCAGTGTATTGCTCAATTGCCCCCCAAATTGCTCCGCAGTTTGCCCTGCGGCTAGCTCAGTGGCTTGGATTTGGGCTTCGCCGACGAGCGATTGGAGGGTCGATTCGTCCAGGACCGGAAATTTGACCACTCCCATGGCTGGAAGCAAAAGGGCCATGCTGCTAGCGGCGCACATGAGGATCAATCCCATGAATTTCATGATCGCTGGCTCCGAGGATTCTCTGTTCGTTGGCTTGTACAATTGCTCCCTTAGAATGGAGTTTATCGGCTTTCGATGCCCGGTGCCAGTGCGATTTGCTCTGCGGAGAAACCTGGGTTTTATGTAGAATAGATCCACTATGAAACCAGATCCTAACCACTATATCAACCGCGAACTCAGTTGGCTGGAATTCAACCAAAGGGTGCTCAATCAAGCCCAATATGCCAAGGTTCCGGTGCTTGAACGACTCAAATTCTTAGCCATTACCGCCAGCAACATGGATGAGTTTTTCATGGTGCGTGTGGGGGGCTTGCAACTCCAAGAGGCTCAGCAGATCCAGGCACCGGATCCGAGCGGGGCGACCGTCACCGAGCAGCTCGAAGCGATTTATGATCGAGTCGATAAGATCATTTCCGATCAATACGATTGCTTCCTAAACTCGATCGAACCGATCCTTAAGAGTGAGGGTATTACACGGGTGGAATCTGCTCAGGCGAACTCCTTGCACAAAGATTCCCTTCAGAGATTCTTCGAACAAGAAATTTATCCGGTCATCTCGCCGATGGATTTGGATCCCGATGCACCGTTTCCTCTGCTTTCGAACCTCGGGTTTTATCTATGCGTTCGGATGGCAAGTGGGGAGCAAGATCTTCCGCATCGCTTTGCGTTTATTCCGATAGGTAAGACATTATCCCGTTTGATCAAGATCCCAGGAGAGCGTGGGGCTTATACCTATGCTCTGATCGAGGATGTGATCAGTTGCTTTATCGAGCAGTATTACCCGGGCAAGCGGGTTGAGGAGTGTACGGCCTTTCGGGTGACCCGCAATGCGGATGTATCGGTCCGCGAAGACAGCGCTTCGGACTTGATCCTCGGGATGGAGGAGGTGCTCAGTTCACGGCGTTCGGCCGATTTCGTTCGCTTGGAGATCGATTCGAAGGTGTCCGAAGCGACATTGAGTTTTTTGGCTCAGAAACTGATGCTCAACCCACGAGACATTTTCAAGATACCAGGACCTTTGGATCTTTCGGCATTGATGAGCATCACCGAGATCGAAGGGTTCCCGAACCTGCGAGACACCGTATGGCCTCCTCAGCGATCCCCTCAAATCGATTCGACCAAATCGATGTTCGAAAATATCGCCGCGAGCGATTTGATCCTTTGCCATCCCTACGAGAGTTTTGAACCGGTTGTTCGGTTGGTCGAAGAGGCTGCCAATGACCCAGACGTGCTAGCCATCAAGCAAACGTTGTATCGGACCAGCAGAAAAAGTCCCATCGTTGCATCCCTCAAGCGTGCTGCCGAACTAGGCAAATACGTCACTGCAGTCGTCGAGCTCAAAGCCCGTTTCGATGAGGCCCGAAACATGGTTTGGGCTCGTGAGCTAGAACGCTCTGGTGTTCAAGTCGTCTACGGTGTGCGCGGTTTGAAGACCCACGCAAAAATCTGTATCGTCGTGCGTCGAGAGGTCGATGGCATCGTTCGATACATCCACTTTGGAACTGGCAATTACAACGAGTCGACCGCCAGGATGTACAGCGATATCAGCTACCTCACGTGCAATGAATCGCTAGGCAAAGACGCTTCGGCATTCTTCAACGCAATCACTGGTTATAGCCAGCCTCAACCGTATGAGAAGCTCGAATCGGCACCTCTTGGTTTACGCAAGAAACTCGTATCGCTAATCGAAGAAGAGACCCAGCGAAAGCTGCAGGGGCAGAAAGCTTTTATCTATGCAAAGCTCAACGCGTTGGTCGATCCAGAGATCATCCAAGCGTTGTATCGTGCTAGCCAAGCCGGCGTCTCGATCCGCCTGAATATCCGTGGCATCTGCTGCCTCAAGCCCCAAGTACGTGGCTTGAGCGAAAACATTTCGGTCGTAAGCATCGTTGATCGATTCCTCGAACATGCTCGTATCTTGCATTTCTGCCATGGTGGACAGGATTCGGTTTTCATTTCGAGCGCCGATTGGATGCCTCGATCCTTGGATCGCCGTATCGAACTGATGACTCCCATCGAAGATTCGGCAAGCAAAAACAAACTGATGGAAATCTTGGCCACCTATTTCCAAGATAACCAGAACGCTTGGAGGCTCTTGCCAAGTGGCAGCTATCAGAGACTCGAACCGAGTTCAGCCCAAGGGAAGATAAGGGCACAAAAGCTGCTCTATGAGTCCGCCGTCGACAGCGTCAAAGCAGCCGAGCTAGCGACGCGAAGCAAGTTCGAACCCCACCTTCCTCATCAGCAGTAGCTCTGAACACCAACAGATTATTTCTTGGCCGCCTCAAGCAGAATATCCCGAGTGACCGTCTGGATCTTCTCCTGACGATTCGCCAACTCCTTGAGTTCCTCCTGCAAGCGAGGATCGGAAACTTGTCCAATAAGATCCTCGTTGTTGTTGGACTCATCGGCTAGGCGATCGGTGCGTTTGTTGACTCTGACTTGCAGAGTTTTGATCAGTCGCAGTTCGGCAATCTGTTCAACAAGTGGATCCTCTTGCGGAGATCCACCCGAACCCTGCCCACCATTTTGACGCTGCTGCTTGTTCTCTTCTCGCTTCTTTTGAACTTCCTTGAGCGACTGAAGCATCTCATCCAAAGCGCCCAAGATCTCGTCTTGGATCGATTGGGTGCTCTTCGATACATCCGCTTGGCCCAATCGGGTAACGACCATTTGCGAGTCTCGAATCACTTGTTCGAGAGCTTCTGGAAATGCTTGGCTGGATCCCTCGTCCTTGAGCAACAGCATGGCTCGCTGACCTTCCATAGACACCTTCAACTGCTCGGTCGAAAGCTTATTTGCCTGGATCTCCAATTGCCGGTCTTTGTCCTCTCCAGACAACTGATCGAGCTTCTCGGTCTGATCTCGGATCGATTTTTCCCATTCAGCCATTCGTTTGAGTCTTGTTTCGAGATCGACCAAGGTTCGTTCGATTTCTTCCTCACGCAGTTGCATCAGGATCTTCTCAAGCTCTTTGATCGCCTGTTGCAATTCCTCTTCGGCCTGCTGTTGCTCTTCGATCGCTTCTTTGCGTTTATTGTTCTTGAGGTTCTTCTCGGCTTTTTGCATTTGCTGACGCGCCTTTTGAACTCGCTCGCGCGCTTGCTCCTCCTTACTCTTGGGTTTCTGCTGATCCGTCCGATCCGACTGATCCGACCGATCCGACTGATCCGTCTGATCTGACTGATCTGACTTATCTGACTGATCTGACTGATCTTTTTTGTCGGTCAGATCCTTTTGAGTTTTTTCGAGCTGCTTTTCCAGATCAGCCTGATCCTTCGCAGCAGTATCCTTGTCTTGGCCAGCTTCCGTGCGCCCTCGAGTAGCCTTCTGGATGTTCTCGATGCGACGAATGTCCTTGAGTACATCTTCGAGCTTTTTTCGCTCATCTTTGATCCGCGACGAGCGATTCTCGCTTTGCAATAGTTCTAAAAGTTTCTTGAGATTGTCGCGACTGGCTTCTTGCTCGGGGATGGCGCGAGAGTATTGGCCTTTGGCCAGTAGTTCGCTGGCTTGAATCATTCGCTGCTGTGTGGCGAGCTGTTTACTCATCTGCGCGGCTTGCAAGAGCAATGCTGCGCGGGTGGGATTGGTCGCCGCTTCGAGCTGGCTCATTCGAGAGAAAATCTCTTCGAGATTTGCGTACTGCGTTGCCAAAGCCTTTTGTTGTTTTTGTAATTCCCCAACTCCCTCTGCTGGTGCTTGGCAACGGCCCGCTGAGGCCAAGCAACCGCTCAGGAGGATGCCGATGATGATGCCTAGTCGAAAGAATTGGGTTGGGTTCATCTGAGGTTCCAGGCACTTGGCTATTTCAAAAGATCCAAAGTGCTCTTCTTTTGCTCTTGTTTGGATCGATCCAGGATCTTGGATTGCTGGTCTAGCAATCCTCGAACCCGATCGATGATTTCATTGAGGTCTTGGATTTCAATCATATCTGCAAGGATCGCATTGAGCGAGGCGATGATTTCATTGTTCTTAGCGACCCCTTGGTCGATCTGCGAAGAGAGTTCCTCGGGGGTTAGTTTGGCAAGAGTTCCTTCGAGCTGATTGATTTGCAATGCAAAAGGCCTCCACTTTGACTCGAGCAAACTCTCTAGGGGTGCTTTAATTTTATTGCCAAGTCTTTCTCGGCGATCGTTGCTGTCGATGCGGTTGTTGATCAGTTCGGCAACGAGCATCGATATCTCCGAAAGGACGCCATTGAGCTCTCCTTCGGACTTCGCGACTTGGGCGGCCGCTTGTTGGCTGCGCAGCAGCAGTATTCTGGATCTGGCCTGAGCGGGCGTTTCTTTGCTTTCCGCAGATCCGGATGGGTCTTCGGCAGAAGGCTCGGGCGTCTGAGTATTGTTCTTATTGGTCAGGATCAGTAGGTCGCGAAGTTGGCCAAGTTCGCTGATGATTTGCTCGAGTCTGCGTCGCATGGCCGCTTCGCGACGATCGAGCAATATCAAGAATTGATCTTCGGTCACGACGCTCAACTGAATCGGTGTGGATCTGCCAACGTGAGCCACCGAGGGTGCATCAGGACTCGACGGCACGTCGAAGAAATCCGAGGCGGCAACCATAAGCGAGAAGACAGAACCGACGTTGGGAGTCATCGCACCGGCATCCTTCATGGCCTTGAGGTCGATGTCGAAATCCCCGCTTCCTTGGGAACTTACTTGCAATTCGGTTTTTACTGTTTCTTGCTCGTCGATTCTGGATTCTATCCAAGTTTGATCCAAGTCGTAATCGTCCTTGATCTTGCTGCGTATCGGAAGCTTGGCATTCTCGGTGATGGCCGTCGAGATTCCTTCGAGTACAAAGTCGATCTCTGGAACTTTGTCTGCGGTGGCGGCGATGACGTACTGCTGAACGCGGGTTGAACAGAGTCCTAAGTCGTCCCAGAGTCTGAGTTCCACGAAAAGATTCCCGAGCAGGACGGTTGATGGAATGGCGAATTCCAAGGCGGGTTTATCGAGCTCGACCGTGTACTGCTTGGTCGAGTCTTCACCCGATGCGCCTGAAACTTGCATCACATCGATTTTGCGAATCGGTTTGTTGGCGCGTATCCAAAAACCAACCTGTGTGCCTTGGGGCAATCGCATCCCATTTCGAAACTCGAGTCGCTCGTTACCCCAGGTCGTCTTGGTTGAACGCTGCAGGTAACTCGGGTAAGAGACGTCCAAATTGGTCGATAATGCCAAAGGAGCATCGACGGTTTCAAGAACTAGGTTCGAAAGCCTTGCATCACCTCCGACGATCGAGAACCAGAGGTTGTCATTGATCGCCTCGAGTGGCGGACCATCGAGGATGAACTCACGGGGATTGGAACTTGAATAGCTGAGCATGCTAGCTCGGCCTCGGTTCCCGGACCGGTCTCGATAATGCAGGGCGCATTTATCATAAGGCTCAGCGAGCAGATCTTTGGCGGTCGTTCGCAGGCGAACCGAGGAACCTTTGGGAGCCAAGAGTCGATTGTTTTCCATCGGTACCAAGTAGCGATCGCGTGTCGGTGAGTTGGTAAACGGAGGTACATCGAGTTCCAGCCCAACGACCCCCAGGGAGGTTCGGCGAGGCCAAGGTGCATCGGACAAACCATAGAGTCGTTTTGACCAGTGCGATACAAGATCTGGATGAAGCAACGATCCGACTCCGAAGAGGCCTAGGGTTGCCGCAAGGAGTCCGAGTTCCCATTGAAGTGTGGAGAGTTGCACCAAGGATCGCACATCGATCGAAGCGATCTTGTCGACGGCCTTTCGAGCCGCAAGCTCGATCATTCCCGGTCGATTCGGATGCTCGATCGCATCGAGATCCTTCGATTTCAATCGAGCCGAAGGGCCTGCAGCTTGTACCGTCGTGACCAAGGTGCTTTGAAATTCCGGATAGCGACGCTCGATGGCAAGGGCCAAGGCCGAGTCGCTCCAGCGAACCAGCCAGCGATTCCAAAAATAATGGTATAAGATACCAATCGTACCGGCTGCGATGATCACAAGCATGATCAAGCGGACGATTCGAGGCGATTCGTCGGCTCCAAATCGGGTAGGCAGATAGTCGATCAGGCCAAAGGCAATAAACGAACCCAGCAACCAAATCAAAAGCACCGCGATCCCTTGGGTGGCGATCACACGGCTGATCAAGCTTCGAAGTTCCGAAAGCTTGTGTCTGATAGGTGTTGGGAGTTTCAATGTGCTGGCAGTGCTCATGGCCTTGTATTGTAACAAGAAAAAGCAAAAGGTTCCCTGCATTTTGAAACCCAATCCAAGCGAAAACTCGATCAATCCCTGGGAGTCAACCGACTATCAGAGCGACTCGGAGCCATCAGGTTTCGAGGGAGATCGCTATGTGACGAGCTTCAGCGGAGAGTTGGACAAGCTACGGATTGCCAAACACTTTGGCTCAAGCCTGCAGATCGGCTGCATTATACCTCTGGTAATGGTTTCGGCGTTGATCTGGGGGGTGATCCTATCGGTCGGTATTGGCCCGATGGGTTTTGCCGTGGTGTCCCTTGCGGCGCTTTTGATTTTGTGGTTCGTATGGATTCGATATGTCGGTAAGAATCACGCTAGGAGATTGCTGAGGCGTAGGCCCTGGCTCGAGGGCCCCTTGAACGGGGTTGCATCCAGCAGTCGACTGACTCTCTGGCACAACGATCTGTGTCTGCAATCCAAAATGCAAGGGTACATGGTCGATACCAAACGTGGCATGATCAGCTATCCTGACAACCTAAGCACGTTTCCTTGGGCAATGATTCCTAGCACCAGTTTTTACCAAGACCAATGGTACGACCTTCTATCGACGATCCGCAGTCATCGCAAAGCCGAACGCCTGATCTACCAGGCTGCACCTGCTGAGGCATGGGAATGTATATTGGCGCCCCGGCGGAGTCTTGTGCTCAAAAACCGCATAAAAGCGCTCTCGTTGCAACCCAACGGTGGAGCCTTTCTAGTCATGCTAGTGCTTGGGATTTGGCTCAGCTTCATTCCGATGAGCCTCGATTATCAAGCCCCGGTCTTGGCAGTGCCTTTGATGTTTATACTCGGCTACATCTTGATCGAGCTGTCAAGATTCACCTATGCTCGTATTCAAGTTATGCGACAGTTCGCAAAAGGTAGCCTGTCGGCTTATCGAAAGATTCCTGTTGGCCAAGACCCGCAGTTGCAATGGTTTTCCGGGCAACATGTGATGTTCTCGGACATCAACCATTGGGTTTTATGTCCGGTGAAGTATGTCCAGCGGGTAAAGGTTCGAGGAAGCTGGATCGAATTTCGAATCGGAGAAGAACCGGTGCTCTTTCACCGAGAAGGGTTCGCAGACGAATCAAGCTGGAGAGGGGCTTGCCAAGAAGCCCTTGCCATCGAGCAAGGGCTTCGAAAGCAACAGGCTATTTAGACTTACGCACCATGAGGATCAGATATCCTTCCGCTTGATTCGACGTGGCTAGTTTTATGTTTTTCAGTACGTTGGGAGGAATCGCTTTTGCGCCGTTGTCGCTGTCCTTACTCGGAGGGAGTTGGGCTTTGTCAGACGATTCACCCGAGATCGGATCTGTGAAAAGCAACCGTTTGGCGACTTGGTGGGAATCCGAGAGTCCATCGAGTTGCTTGAGCATGCTAAAGACAACAGGACTCAGACTCGCCGTTAATCGGTAGCTTGGAAAGTCAGCTTTTTGTTTTTCGACATCGAGAAGGAAGGAGTCCAGTCGAGCAAGACCTGCCTTGACGACATAAAGACTTACCTCTTCGGTATTCAAATCAGGCTTTGGGACCCTCACCATCAATGAATCCACCAACCTGTCGTAATCACCTTTTTCCATGACAGCATCGTCGCTGGCGATGATTTCATACTTGTCTAGCAGTTGCGTGAGCATTTCATTTTCTTTTGCTACTGCATCGACCGCAATGTCGGCGACCAAGACCATCACCATTTTGGTTGGATCGAGTGCTGATGGATTAGCAGCCTCTTTCGGCATCGCTTCTGGGGCCTGAGCCAACTTGTTGGAATCTGGCAACGCTGGGTCTGGCAAATTGGGCTCAGGCAACTCCTGCATTGGTTCAACAACCGAGGAACTGGCTTTGTCGTCGGATTTGGCAATCGAGGGGCCTGGAGTCGCGGGCTCCAAACGGTTTGATTCAGGAATGGTTGTTTCGGGCTCAGTCTTTGGGGGAGGTTTCGGTCCAGCTAGATCGTCTGCGCCTCTTCGAGGCAGGAACAGAACCAAGGCACACAGGGCCAAAACAACAGCAAGGGAAGGTAGCCAAAGACGAAGGAAACGATCTGCCAACGACACCGGGGCTTGCTCGAGTCCGGAACCCATAATGCCCCGAACCATGGGCTTGGAACCAATTCCAGAACCGATTTGCTCGACCGCTAAAGCAGGACGACCCGAAGGCACGTCTTCCTCTTGCCAAAGCGGATCTTCCGTTCGGGGAGCAACCGCGTTAGGGGCGTCGGGCAGAATCCAAGCCGGAGGGGCGTCCATCTCAGAGGCCCGATTGCGGGCTGCCTGAAGAATCTTTTTCGAAAAATCCGATCCTAATCGACCCACAGGTCGACCTTGCAAAAGGGCTCGGCGGAGGTTCGTTAATTCTTCGAGTCGCTGGGCGATCGAAGGGTCATTGCGCATGGCCAAGTCCAAGTCGCGTTGCTCTTGCTCGGAGAGGACTCCGTCGAGCAGACCGCTCAGCCATTCTTCGATTTGTCGGGGATCTGGAGGCATCATGATTGTGGGTAACCAAAGTTCGTGTACCTCTCCGAGTCCTCAGTGGCTGGAAAAGTTCCGTCGCTCTACCGTAGAATATCGATGCAGGGAGGCCAAAGAAACGCAATCCCGCGAAATTCTAAGCTCTTTTGGGTCTTTTTTCTCCCCAAATTCCTTGTTCGACCAACGTTTTTTCCACCGCAGTAGACCATCCCCTGTTCGCAGCCGGTGAAGCCGGACTGGGGTGAAGGATTCTAAGGATTGTAGCGCCTTTTGCACCCACTCCGTCGCCCGGGACAACTTCGGCTCGCTTGCAAACCCTCCGCAAACACTCCTCTGCAAACTGACCGACCCCAACCAAAAAGCGAGGTTCCAGGATTCGGATCAGTTCAGTTAGGTGCCGATCGCAATACTCAGATAACGGGCTCATTTCTCGGGCGGGCAGTTTATCCGGGGTCAAATTCCTGGCTCCCTCGTCCATAAAGACCAGCGGGCAGTAGTTTGCCACGAAATGCTCAGCAAAAAATGCCTTTGGCGTCCCAAACCGTTCTTGAAACAATCCCCACATTCGCCTGCCAGACACCTCCGAACGGCTACACCCGAGTCCCTCAATAGGCCGCTTGGGGTGCTCTCTGAGTGGCTTTCCTATCTTTGCATCAATTTTGAGAAAATCGCGGACTGCTTGGATCTCACCAAAGGGGACTCCCGTTTGAGCCATTCCCCAAGGTCCCGGGTTCATCCCCAAAAAAAGGACTCGTTTGGGGCCTGTTGCAAATCTTTCTAAATATTGTTCATGGGCCGGCCATGCGTATTCCAGGGGGTTGTATACGGTGTGCACAGGCTCGGAAAACTTCAGCTTCCGCAAGCCTTGAACCATTTTTTGTGCGATTTCGATCACCGCTTCGGAGGTTTTTTTCAACGCATGGTTCCTTTTCGTTTTTGCATCCCAGTGGCTCTCAACGGACTTTCGACAAGCAAATCCGCTTGCACGCGACTACCGATTTACCCTAAAACCCTTTGCGGATCGATCGAGTCGGGCTAGATTCATGCTAGCAAATAAACCGATTCCTTTGGGTCGCCTGCGCTGCTGGGGTTGCGGGTTTCCATTGTCCGATCCCCGAATTGATGATGCTCCCCATTTTTGAGTCGAGATTTTGTTTATGGTATGGACGATCCTCCAGGTTAGTTTCCGACGATTGAAGAACAATCGATCGGAATTGCTTCTGACCTTCCTCGTCCCGATCCTGTTTTTTAGCATCTTTGCGATGATTTTCGGCTCCCGGGGTACAAGCGGTGCGTCGATCCCGAAGATCAAAGTCGCCTTAGCCGACAAAGCGGATTCCTCGGTCTCAAGGCGTGCGATTGAGCTTTTGCGAGAGCAGAGTTCACTGCGCATCACCGATGCGCACTCGGCGCTGATGCATGCCGATTCGGTGCAGAAGGATCTGGCTCAATTGGTCGACCCGAGCATTGCCGAGGAACTTGTGCGACGCGGAAGCGTTTCGGTTGCAGTGATCTTCTCTGAGCCTTCAAGCCAAGGATCTTTTCCGGAGATTCAATTGCTTTCGGATTCGTACGATCAAGTCTCAGGGCAAGTCCTTTCGGCCTTGGTTCAAAAATCGGTGATGACCGCATTTTCTGAAGAGCAACGCAAATCCGTGCCTGCAGGGCTGCCCTCGGGTGTGCAAGCGGCGGCCTTTAGTCCAAACGAAGCCGATGCGGTGCTGGCAGTTCCCCCTTTTGCCGAACCACCTTCGATCCAATGTGTCGATGTATTGGGTGGCAAGAAGACCAATCCTGTCATCGCGATGTATGCTGCGGGTATCGCGGTGATGTTTTTGTTGTTCTCGGCGACGACCGCCAGCGGATCGCTTTTAGAGGAGCGTGAGAATTCCACTTTAGACCGTCTGCTTTGCAGTCGCTTGAGCATGGATCAATTGCTGCTTGGAAAATGGTCTTACCTGACGATTGTTGGGATTCTTCAGATGGTCTTGATGTTCTGTTGGGGTAGTTTGGTCTTTGGAATCGACCTGGTGAATCATCTCGAAGGTTTTATCGCCATGACGCTTGTGACTGCGGGGGCTTCGTCCAGTTTCGCATTGCTGCTAGCTTCGCTTTGCAAATCCCGAACGCAGCTTAGTTGGGTCTCGACGATTGTGATTCTGAGTATGTCGGCCCTCGGAGGGAGTATGGTTCCTCGCTACTTGATGAGCGAATCGATGCAGCGAGCCGGTATGCTGACGTTCAACGCTTGGGCTCTGGAGGGCTACAACAAGATTTTTTGGAGAGATCTTCAGTTGCCAGATATCGAACTCGAACTCGGCGTGCTTACCCTGTGCGGTTTTTGCTTTATCGTTGCTGCGCGAATATTCGCTATCCGCTGGGAGCGGACATGAGCTTGAACTCTCAGGCTCCATTGGATCTAGAGCGACTCTTGCGGCACGATGCGACCAGACTCACTCGGCAATGGGCTCGACTCCAACGCGTCAGTTCCGAGAGAATTCAGCAGGATTTGCAGCGATGGCAAGCTGCCCTCGAATCGTCCTACGCTCGCTTTGATCAAAGGCTCAATACGCCTTATCGGATCGACTATGATCCTGAATTGCCGATCTACAATCATCGCCAGGAGATCCTTGAGATATTGGCCAATCGCCAAACGATGATCGTCTGCGGGGAGACCGGGTCGGGCAAAAGCACCCAGCTTCCAAAACTCTGTCTGCAGGCCGGCTTGTTTCGCCACGGTTGGATCGGTCACACGCAACCCCGCAGACTCGCTGCGCGCTCGATCGCCAATCGGCTCGCCCAGGAGCTCGATACAGAGCTTGGTCAAGTCGTCGGCTACAAGATTCGGTTCCAAGATCGCACGCAGGAATCGTCGCTCGTGAAACTCATGACCGACGGGATTCTATTGGCCGAAATCCAACGCGATCCTCTCTTGGAAGCTTACGAGTGCATCATCGTCGACGAAGCTCACGAAAGATCGATCCAAATCGACATGCTCATGGCCTACCTTGCAGAGCTGGTGCATCGTCGACCTGAACTCAGACTCATCATCACCAGCGCGACGATCGATGCCCAGCGGTTCTCAGAGCACTTTTACGACACGCTCGGACCAGCTCCGATCCTCTCGATCCAAGGTCGCAGTTATCCAGTCGAGATCCGATACCGAGGCATCCAAAGCCTGGCCGATGCCCCAGTGATCGAGAGCGACTCTGCCCAGCTCGATCGGCTCTGCATGGCTGTCGATGAACTTTTTAGCGAAGGCCGTGGCGATATCCTTGCCTTCTTTCCATCCGAACGGGACATCCGGGATGCAAGCCGACGACTTCGAGGCCATCTGACCCACCGCGGTCTGGAAAGTTCGGTCGAGGTGCTACCGCTTTACGCTAGGCTCACGGAGGCCGAACAGCAAAGGGTCTTTCAACCCCACAGGCAAACTCGAATCGTTCTTGCAACCAATGTCGCAGAGTCGTCTCTGACGGTTCCTGGAATCCGTTACGTGATCGATACGGGTACTGCCCGCGTCTCGCGCTATGCACCAAGAAGCCGTGTGCAACGTTTGCCGATCGAGCCGATTTGCCAAGCATCGGCCAACCAGCGTTCCGGTCGATGTGGTCGACTCGGGCCGGGTATCGCGATTCGGCTCTACGACCAATCGGACTACCTGGCCAGGGCCGGCTTTACCCAGCCCGAAATCATGCGATGCGATCTGGCAGCAACGATCCTGCATGCAAAGTCCCTGAGGATCGACGACATCGAATCGCTCGCTTGGCTCGATCCACCAAGGCCCGAGAGCATTCGCGAAGGCCTTCAAACGCTGCGCGAGATCGAGGCGATCGACGATTCGGGCAGTTTGACGCGCATCGGTCGTACTCTCTCGAACTGGCCGGTCTCTCCACGTATCGGTCGCATGCTCTTGGCCGCCCACGAAAACGGTTGCCTGCATGAGATGCTCATCATCGCTTCGGCACTTGAAACCCAAGACCCACGCGTGCGACCTCCGGAATTTCAGCAAGCTGCCGACGAAGCTCACAAGCGATTCAAGGACAACCAAAGCGACTTTGTCACTCTGCTTCGCATCTGGGACTTCTATCAGTCCCTTCGAGAAAAACTCGGTCGAAGCCGATTGGAGAAGGCTTGCAGAGACTCGTTCTTGTCGCTGGTGCGACTGCGAGAATGGGGTGATGTCCATCGGCAGCTTTTGGAACAGTGCCGCGAAGCTGGTTTGACGATCCAATCCCGGCGGATTGCCGTTGTCGATCATGAGCAACCCGAACAACAAAACCCAACCCGCGAAAAATTCTCAGACGGATATGCACCCTTGCATCAAGCGATCCTGGCGGGCTTGCCCTCCGGGGTGGCGATGCTCGATGACAAAGGAAAGTACAAAGGTGCATTGAATATGGAGCTGATGCTTTGGCCCGGTTCATGCCTCCGAGGTGCCAACGCCAAGTGGATCGTTTGCTCGGAAGTCGTCGAGACCCACGATCGCTTTGCACGAACCGCCGCTCGGATCGATCCGGTTTGGATTGAAAAAGTTCTCGGGCACTGTTTGAAATACTCCTACGACGAACCTCACTTCAGCCGCAAACAAGGCTCTGCGATGGTCATGCGCCGCGGAAGTCTCATGGGGCTGCCTGCCGTCCATCGTCATCCAGTTCCACTTGCACCGCTCGACAAAAAACTCGCTCGCGATCTGCTGATCGAACACGGACTGGCCGAGTTGCAACTCGAATCCCGGGCTAAGTTTTGGAACCAAAACCTTAAATTTCTCGATGATCTTAAGCGTGTCGGAGACAAGACCAGGCGAAGAGATTTTCTGGTCGATGCGTTTGCTCTCTTGGCGTTCTATCGCGAGTGCATTCCAGAGCATGTGGTCGATCGAGTGACTCTCGAACAATGGGACAAAACACTTAAAGACACCCAAGCCCCCCCCTATCTTTCTTACGATGTGCTCGAACTGCAAGTCGATGCGGCTACGATGATCCATCAGTTTCCCGATCAACTTGAAATCGGCTCGACGAGCCGATTGCCATTGAGTTACCGTTTCGAACCCGGAACCGAGAGCGATGGGGTGACGGTCCAAGTCCCCCAGGCATTTGCCGAGCAGTTGCATCAAGAGAAACTCGAATGGTTGGTTCCAGGACTCCTTGAGGAAAAGCTCGTAGCGCTGCTCAAGTCCCTACCGAAGAGGCTGCGAAGGCAACTGGTGCCCATCCCTGATACCGCCCGTCAATTGTTACCGAAAATGCTCCAGGCGTCGGCTCGATCCGAACCCTTTTGGAAGAGCCTGTGCGAGGTGTGTTCGAAACAAATTGGCGAACCTGTTGAAAAGTCTGATTTCGATAGCGACAGCCTACCTGAGCACCTGCGATTCCGTATCGAGCTGAAAGATCCTCAAGGCAAAAACCTCATCGTCACAAGGCAAATTGAAACACTTCAGCAAGCCGCATTCCAACAAATCGATGAGAGTCCTCAAGGAGCAGGGCAGGGGGGGAAAGCCACACCAAGCAATTACCCTTGGCAACGCCAAGGCATGCAGCAGTGGGATATTCCCGAATTGCCCGAGAAGGTGATCGAACTCCTAGGTGGAGTACGCATGGAGCGTTACCCCAGTTTGGTTTGGGGGGATTCCAAGGCCTCGACGATCCTCTACGATCATCCACATTTAGCTGAGCAGCAACTGCGCGAATGCTTGATTCGACTCTGGTCAAGCAATCAGCGACGGGAGATCAAGAGCCAGATCCAATACTTGCCAAAATGGACCCAGTGCGGTTTGTGGCTCTCAGATCGTTTCAACGCCAATGCACTCTCGGAGTTTGTGTCGTTGTTGATGGCGCGTTTGGCACTGGTTGAAATTCAATGGGCAAAAGACACCGGACGCTTCGAGCCTTGTCCTCGCACCCTTTTGGATTGGGAGGCTCTTAAGGCAGGCAGCGTCCAAAGGATTGGAATGGCGGCCGGAGAGGTTGCTCGCTGGTTGCAAAAATTCGCAGAAGCTTACTATCACGTCCGGCGTCATAAAGAGAGTATGCCCAAGGCGCTTTGGGATCAATGCAAAGAGATCCAAGCCCAGCTTGATGGTCTGATGGATCCGGCTCATGCACTCCATACACCGTGGGTGTATGTCAAGGATCTTCCACGGTTTCTTGGAGCTATGTCGATCCGTTTAGAGAAACTTAAACTCGGCGGGGTGCAAAAGGATCAACAATTGGACAGCGGGCCGGCTCAAGCGGCACAGGACTATACTCAGAGACTTAGCAAGCTTGAGAATCAATTGGCATTTTCGAAGCACAAAAGTAAGTGGCATCCTTCGGGTCTGCTTTTAGAATATCGATGGATGATCGAGGAGTATCGCGTGAGTGTTCATGCACAGAAGCTTGGGACTCGCCTAAGTGTATCGCCAAAGAGGATTGAGAAGATCCAGCAACAACTCGATGCCTGAGGCAGGGTTTAGGCCAAACAGCCAAACAGCCAAACAGCCCTACGCGCTTGTTGGTACGTTCCGCGGTTGGTGGATTATCCTGTTGCGATCTATTCGTCGTCAGTGGTTCTCGAATCCATGGCGATCCTCATCGCGCCCAACCGCTTCACGTACCCTACATTAGCGTTCATCAGCGTCCATCAGCGGTCCGGTTTTGGTCTTCATCAGCGGTCGGAAAAAACCACCTAAATTGCCAAAATTAACGAATCGTCAAGGTCCCCCAAGTCGATATAGATTTTCACACCAAAGATCCCTAGAGTCAGATCCACTTACGCCAAGGTGTCCAACGAATGGAATCAGCAGGACCCATGATGAACCAAACTCAGCCATCCTCAAGACTACGCAATACCAAACAGATCCATAAGTCGCCTACGGGCACCGGTCAAAAACTTCCACCGGTTCTCTTCTCCCTTCCCGATCTGTCCGAAGCTTGCCAAGCTCCCTGCCCGGAGCCAACCTATGCTAGCACTCTTGCAGAGCGTCCAAGCGCAAGCAGTCAACTACCCAAAGCTAACTTTCCAAGGCCTCAGGTCGAAGACAATCCCCGCGAAAAAACATCCAAACTTTTGAATGCCGCGATCGGTTTTCTCGCCTTCGCGATGTTCCTCATCGGGCTAAAACTCTACACCGATCGAGCCTCAGAACGCTCACGAGCCAATCAACGGCTCATCAACAGTAATGCTCAAGCGACGACGGGCCAAGCAGAGCCAAAGACCTCTATTTCGCAATCGAGCGAACCGACAACCCAACTGCCTGTAAACCTCAACGTTGGGCCCCAGAGAGCTACCTATCAAACCCCTGTCTTGGCTCCCTCGATCCAACCTTCAAACCACTCTGGCGAATCTTCCAATAAAGCCGTCTTGGAAATTTCCGACCCGGTCGTACCTGCAAGCTATCCAGGGGAACCTACCCAAGCCTTGGAATATCCGGTCCCTTCGACCAGCGTGACACCTCTATCACTTCCGCCTGCAGCGCTTCCACTTGCAACACCCCCTAGCACACTGCCTCAATCATCGCTCCAAAAACCAATCGCTTTGCAACCTCAATCGCCTTCCACTGCGATACCTCCGCAATCCTTAGACGCAATAACTGCATCTTCGCTCAACACGCGTGACATGATCCTTTTGAGACAAGGCAAATCGATCGACCTTACCAATCGCGATCGGGATAACAATCCCGTTTCGATGACGGTCAAGCCGACTGGAAACTCGGCAACCAAACTCACCGGGGAGACTTACCCTCCAGTCCGACAGAAGTACGAACCGATTAGCATCTCGCCACCGGCGAGCACCATTGCACGACCGACATCGATGGAAATACAAGATCCACCCAAGCCCTATCAACCCATCGGGGCTTCGTTCGAATAAAGCTGACCTCGCTAAAATATTCCTTGGATAACCACCTGGAAGACGACTTATGAGCCAAACACCGATCTCCTTCCTTGGATCTTGGGACACCGATTCGACAGTGCCACAGCCAAGCTCCAGGAATCCGCTTAAACAAACCCTTGCGCCCGAGGAACCTTGGGATGCTCCAAATCCCCTGAGTCCATCTTGGGAGGTCGACGCGTTCTGTTGGCCTGAAGTGGTTTTGAAACTCCAAGAGGTTAATACCGAATCGATGCGGCGAGTAAGCCAGCATCTAGCCGCGTCGAACCGCAGTGGGCTCAAGATCCTGGCCGTCACCAGTGGCGAACGAGGGGTAGGTCGATCCACCGTTTCGATGCACCTTGCTCGTGCTGCATCCCAAGCTGGATTAAAAGTCGCTTTGGTCGATGCCGATTTGCAGCATCCAAGCCTCATCGATCAACTACAAATCGATGCTCCGAATTCTTGGCATCAATGCATTACCGATGGTCTTTCGATGGACGAAGCTGCGGTGTCCTCGGTCGAAGAGAACATCGCGATCTTTCCATTGACCGAACCTCAACCGATAAGCATGCTTCAACTCCATGGCACGCGTATGGCCCGATTCGTCGAGCGATTGGCCAAAGACTATGACCTTGTGATCCTCGACTCTTGTTTGCTCACCAAAGAATCGACATCGCTTGTCGGGTACGAAACACCCGCATCCTTGCACGCAGCGATTGTGGTCATCGACTCAGAACTCAGCGCCAATGACCGACTCGAAGATGCTTGCTGTGCCCTGAAAACCATGGGTATCCATTCGGTCGGAGTCGTTGAAAACTTCCGACCGTAAATGTTTCACCGTAAACGTTCTCACCGTAAAAGTTTCGCTTAGCTCACTGGCCTTTAGAAATCAGGCCGACGAGGACGTTCTGGGCTTGGTCCTCCGGGACCGCCAAATCCGCCAGGCGGTCCACCAGGACCACCAGGTCCAAAGCCTTGTCCGCGCCCTCGGCCTTGTCCTCCCTCGGGTGGTCCGCCAGGTCCTTGTTGTCGTTGTCCGCCAAAGGGCATGTTTTTGGCAAACTCCATCAGTTCGTCTCGATTGAGTTTTCCGTCACCGTCTCGATCAAACTGCATGGCTCGCTCGACGAATCGTTCTGGGTTGGGTTGAAAGCCACCGGGTCCTCGCCCTTCAGGTGGCGGGCCACCTTCGGGTCTTGGTCCCCCTTCAGGTCTGCGTCCTTCGGGTCTTGGTCCGCCCTCGGGTGGTGGTCCTCCTTCAGGTCTGCGTCCTTCAGGCCTTGGTCCCCCTTCGGGTGGTGGTCCACCTTCAGGTCTGCGTCCTTCGGGTCTTGGTCCCCCTTCGGGTGGTGGGCCACCTTCAGGTCTGCGTCCTTCGGGTCTTGGTCCCCCCTCGGGTGGTGGTCCACCTTCAGGTCTTCGTCCTTCAGGTCTTGGTCCGCCCTCGGGTCTTGGTCCACCTTCGGGTCTGCGCGCTTCTCTTGGCGCACCACCTTCGGGTCTAGCATCTTGAATCAATCCTGGTGGTCCATCAGGTGGGCCGCCTTGTGGGCCTCGGCCCTGCATCCGGAATCGCTGTGTGTCGCGAGCAAGTTCCATGAGTTCGTCGCGACCGAGTTTTCCATCGCCATCTTTGTCAAAACGCATCGCCATGTTGACAAAGTCCTCGGGACTGGGCCGATTCATCCCAGGCCCAAATCCGCCTGGGCCTTGAGGCCCTGGACCATCGGGGGGCTGAGCAAGACTTGAACAAGTCCCTGCGCCCAAAAGCAGCGCGGCCATCAATAGCTTTTTCATGATGCAATTCTTCCTTAGGAAAGAGGATTCGTAACCTGAACGTTATTTGTTGGAGCTTACACAGTAAATACGGCTGTCGGAGCGCAAGTACAATTCGCCCGAGTCTACTGCAGGTGTCGCGTTGCACATGCTCTTGTCGGATTCAAAAAGGTTTTGACTTATCACACTCAGCTCGTCCGTTGGAGTCGCCACCAGCAGACCATCGAAGCGTGTTTGGAACATCAAGTGTTTGCCGATGGCGACTGCCGAAGCATAAACGGGCCGATCACGCGTGGTGATGTTCGAGACGCGACTGCGTTGGATCAGTTCCCCAGTCTTGGCCGAACTGACATAATAAGTCCCTTTGTCGTCGATCCAATAAAGTTTGCCATCGACCAAGACGGGGGTCGATACATACGAAGAGTTGCGGCTGGTCCAGACGGTGTGCGTTTTGGTGACATCACCATTGCCGCCGATTCGGACCGCTACCGAACCGCTCGAACGGTACCCACCAAAGGCGATGACGGTATCCCCTTCGAGTAGCAAGCTTGGAGATAGATTGCCTGTGAGCGATGTTTCCGCATACCAAACAAGCTTACCAGTTCTGGGGTTGAGTCCCCATATCTCGCCCGGAACCGCGAGTACCAGATCCGTTCGTTGCTGGTCGACTTGGGCAAGGATCGGGGTGCCGTAAGCCAGTTCGAGCGCCGAGCCAGTGGCCTTCCAAACCTCTTGGCCATCGGAGGCTTTCAAGGCTCGAATCGTTTGGCTTTCTTCGGAAGAGTTAACGATCACGAGGTCTTCAAAGACAACCAAGCTCGATGCTGTTCCCCAGCCTCGATTGCCCGACTGAGTTCCAACGCTGGTTTGCCAAAGTTTTTTTCCTTCGAGGTCGAAGGAAAAGACACCAGATTTTCCGAAGAAGGCAAAGACCTGTTTGCCATTGGTAACGGGTGTGTTGGTTGCATAACCATGTTCGGGAACACCCATCCCTTGGTAACGGTCCTCAGGCTGAACAGCAGGCTCGGTGTGGTTCCAGAGTATTTGGCCGTCTTGGCGACTAAGGCAAATCAAATGGCGATTGAGGTTGCTGGTATCGGTTTGACGCGACTGCGAATCGATGCCGCTGTAGCACGTCACAAAGACAAGCTTATCGGTCAAGATAGGGCTCGAGGAGCCGGGGCCGGGCAGGGGGGTAGACCATTTGAGGTTCTCCGACTCGGACCATTTCGTGGGGATCGATGCATCGGAGCTGATGCCCGACCCGTTAGGGCCTCGGAACCGTGACCACGGGAGAGCTTCGGTTTTGCTTCTTGGAGTAGCATCCAAGGGGGTGCTTGCAGTCGGGGTCGTTTCAGGCTCAGAGCCAAGCGCAACGAGTGTCACCGATTCGGGCCGGGTACCTGCACCGTTTTGTCGGGCACGTGGACCTCGGCCTGGGCCGAGCAAAGCTGGGGTCAAAAGTCCTACCGCAAGGAGCAAAATTGGCAGCACAAGCAGTAGCCAAAAGCCCTTACGGTGTTTGCTCTTGGATTCGAGGGCTTGGGGGGAATCGTTGGCAAGCGGCATGGAGGAGTGCATGGTTTTGGATTCCGAGGTTTTTAGAAGGGTTAAGGGGATCCAACCCGCCTGGGAGCACAAAGTTTCAGTCTCGACACACAAAAGCCGATAATCTAATGATCTTCCATCGTACCGCGTTTGAGCAAGTCGGTGCGGTTTGGGGGGCTTGCGAAGGCTCAAAGAGTGCCGAAAGACAGGCAAAACGCTGAAAGTTTTGCGGGGAATCAAGGGATTGAGAACCGAGGTCTGCCATGCATAAGAGATTCAAATTTGGCTCGCTGGGGATGGTTTGGCTAGCATTTTCTAGACGGATTTTTTCTCCGGTGGCGGTTTGTTTGGTGGTCGCCGGTCCTATGGCCGCCGTTCCAATGGCCAAGGGTCAGGAGAACACGCGAAACGGTGCGGTTTTGGGTGGGCTAACCGGGGCGGTCGTTGGCGGTGTGGTTGGTCACAATCACAAGGATCAGACGGCCGAGGGGGCGCTCATTGGGGGTGCTGTTGGGGCCGTTGCCGGTGGGCTCATCGGTAACCAGCGGGACCGTTACGAGCGGCAGCGTCAGGCGTATGAACGTCAGGCTTATGAGCGTCAGCGGCAGCAATACTATCAGCAGCAGACGCAGGCGTATCCCTATGGTTACATAGGTCAGCCGACGGTGGTTGTCGGGACACCGACGGTGATTCCAAGAGGAGTGCCACAGCGGCCGGTATCCCCGAAGCGTCCGGTGACGTTTGACGAGGTGATTCAGATGGTTCGCAGTGGGGTCAGCGACAATGTGATTGTGGCCCAGCTTCAGACCAATGGGGTCGTGGCAAGGCCGGACGTCAACGAGGTCATACGGCTTAGTCAGGAGGGAGTCAGCGAGCACGTCATCACGGCAATCCAGACGGTGGATGTATTACCGATGAGCCGTCCTCCGGTCGGGCCAGCATTTCCGCAATCCTCGCGAATGCAGGCGACACGACCGCTTCCGAGTCCCAGCGGAGTGCCATCTGGAGTCGGAGGCAATGGAGCTTGGAACACCGCACCACGATTTGCTCCCCCTCCGTTGCTCGAACGCCGGGGATATTAGGATCCCAGTTTCGGTAAGGTACGTGAAGCGGTCTAGTTTATAGGTCCTTCAGTTATTTTAGTGGGTAGAAGCTCGGCTTTCTCGTACTCAGCGTCGCGGTACTCGTACTCGTACTCGAAAACGCCTGAATCGAATCAAGTCGATCAACTTTTCAGGAAAGCTTTACCCCCAGTGTTTGGCCCGTTTGTCAACGAAATACCAATACTTTTCTTCGAGTACGAGTACCGTTTCACTGAGTACGAGTACGATTACGAAAAGAACCAGTGGTATGAATTGCCAGCTACGATAATGCCGGTTGGACCAATTTATATCTTCACAAACCGCATGCGCATCGGCCCTGTTTAATCAAGGATAGACATCGATCCACTGGGTGTATTAAAACCTAATCGTATTGCGCAAACCAGTTGAGATAAAATTCTCAGGATTTTGTGCGAAGATCTTTCTGATAATAATTTTCATCTAAATCTACAATTAATCGCTTCACAAGCTCATCTTGCTCTCTAGACTAATTGCGTCGCAAGAGAGAGACGACTGACAACTATTCGCGTCAAGGTGTATTGTGCGGTTAGAAGGTTGTCAAAAGGAACGTTGTTGGAATCGGAACTTAAAATCCAGCACAAGATATCGCCAAGTTAGGTAGAGAATGTCCGGGTTGATTCAATCGGAAATTCCCTGAATCACTTCAAGCGTTGCATGTAGAAGTTTTCTGCGAAATTGGCATTTCAAGTTTGGGTCTATGGCTCTGAGTTTAACTTTCCCTGTGGGATACGTGTGGGATCCCCAAAGAGTCGTTTTTCGATGTTTAGGTTTTGTGAAATGCAGAAGGAGAAAAAGTATGTCGTCAGAGAATCCAGACTCCCCCCTTTCCGAGTTGATCAGCAGGCTTATTCCTTTGTTGAAAAAGGAGCTAAGAAAGGATAAGCGTGATCCTTCAGACCGTCGTCGAAGGAATCTAAACCAGGATGATGACTGCGGATGCAATGGTTCAACGAGGGCAAGGAAAGTTCAAAGGGAAGACAGTATGATGAGGCCCCCAATACGAGTTTGCAAAGGCAACCCGGAAAGGTGCTATGACTGTTACGATGATGGTCGTTGTGAACTGGTTCCTGTAGTGAGCTCGACGGGTACTTTTGTAGCTGGCCAAATCATCGATAATTCGATCCTCCTTACTCAAGCAGGTTCGAAGGAAATGGCCAAGGCTTATGTCCAATCCAGCATCAATGGTATTTGTGGAAACGTGCCCCCCACGTACCCCACGTATCCGTTCCCCTGGCCATTACCCAGGGACTTTACCGTTGCCGAATTTTCGCAGAAGGACTGGTACGATGCGGCTGTCGAGTTTGAAAGCGCAGCAAATGCGATTGTCGGAGATCAAGAACTTCAGGAATTATTTCGCGATCAATCTAGTAAGCTTTTGAAACAGAGTCTGAAAACGCCTGATCTCCGATAAGCTTATTGCTATTTCCTGACAAAATTTTTGGATCGTTTGCGGACTTACAACCGCACGATCCTTACGGTATACATGATCCATTAATTCGATAGAGACTGTGCAACTCTAAAGCCAAGATCATTGTGATCTTTATCCGCTAGTAGATTCCAAGCTCTTTCGATTGGTTCAGTCCAATTTTCATAACTGCCTCCGAAGAGTTGCCTTCGGGGCGCTTCCGCCTCATTGCGATTCGTATTGATGTCTTGCACCCACTCGACCAAGTTACCATTGGCATCAAAGAGTCCGCTGAGGTTAGGTCGCAGTTGACCGACACTTTGATGCAAAACTGTCGGCGAATTTTTACGTGTCCAAGCGTAGTCAACCGACAGTCTAGAATCTGACCCAAAAGGATATGGAGTCTCGATCCCACATCTTACGGCATGCTTCCATTCCAAAGCGCTGGGAAGCCGAAACCCACGTTTCCCCATTCGTACTGGACGGTCCGTGGACTCGTCGGTATCACTCATGGGTATGTCCAAATAAGACTTTTCTGAAGCAGGTAGTCCGGACGATACCGTCAGCCAATTCGAGTAGTCAATCGCCTCGAACCAAGTCACTCCAAACACAGGGAGATCTGCTTGGT
>Ga0082207_1000279_pt1 | contig 29950 bp, 29 predicted proteins | sample LakMenEpi10Aug09_FD_71540 | JGI IMG/M metagenome (GOLD analysis project Ga0082207, IMG submission 71540)
TTCAGTAAGATTTGAATTACTAAAATTGACGACACCAAGCATAGCTTTTACAAACTTGGAATTTTTTAAATTTGCTCCTGATAAGTTAGCTTTTCTTAAATCTTGTCCACTCAAATCAACTCCCTCAAGACTAGGAATATAGCTTTCCCTCGCCCTAAACTGATTCCAAGCTTTAATTCCTGCTTCACCACCTCGTAGCATTTGCAAAGCTCTCTCAGTTGTAATTTTGATTGTTTGGGTTTCACCTTCCATTGTTTCACGCCATCCTGATGTACCTGTACGAGACTTTAACAATTCCAAATTAGCTGTAATTTGATTCTTAATTTCTGCCGATTTAACTACTTCTAATGCGGTTGTTAAATATTCTTTTGCCTGTGTTAAATTTTCTGCGGTATCCGTTTCCGCCAATGCGATCGCTAAAGCCTGAAGAACCTCTGCATAAATATCACAACATTCTGCATCTTCTGGAAGTAAAACATAAAGTCGTTTAGCACATTCTACCGCTCCTCAACTGCTTCAGGAAAATCTCCACCATCAGTTTTCTTCACTTCTTTAATGAAATTACTAATCAGTTGATAATTCTCAGTTAAATCTAAAACCTTGGTTACATAAGTTGTCTGGGCATCACAATAATCCCCATAGGCAACTACTCCCATTTTTGCTTGAGGAACTATTATTTGTATAACTCGAATATCTAGATCCCCGACTTCTTTAAGAAGTCGGGGATCTGACGTTAATTACGCTTCATCTAAAGCTGCAATACCGGGTAATACCTTACCTTCCAACAACTCCAAACTCGCACCACCACCGGTAGAAATGTGGCTCATTTGATCAGCCAAACCTACCTTTTCCACAGCCGCTACAGAGTCACCACCACCGATAATGGTAATTGCGCCGGTTTTGCCAATTTCTGCTAGAGTATGAGCGATCGCTTCTGTACCCGCAGCAAATTTATCAAACTCAAACACACCCATTGGACCATTCCAAATTACAGTCTTACAATCAGCCAAAGCCGCTTGGAAAACCTTGACAGAATCAGGACCAATATCTAAACCCATCCCATCAGCAGGGATATTTTCAATGCTCACAGTGGTAGCATTAGCATCAGGCGCAAACTTATCAGCAGAAACAATATCTGTAGGTAGCAACAAAGCTACACCCCGTTCTTTAGCTTTTGCTTCCAAAGACTTCGCTAATTCCAATTTATCTTCTTCTACCAAAGACTTACCAACACTCAAACCACGAGCTTTATAAAAGGTGAAAATCATCCCCCCACCAATGATTAACTTATCGCATTTTTCTAACAAAGTTTCAATCACACCGATTTTGCTAGAAACCTTAGAACCACCGATAATAGCCGCTAAAGGACGTTGAGGAGCTTCAATGGCACTTTGTAAGTATTGTAATTCCTTCTCAACCAAATAACCAGCCACAGAAGGGCTTAAAAACTTAGTTACACCTTCAGTGGAAGCGTGAGCGCGGTGTGCAGTTCCAAAAGCGTCATTTACATAAAAATCAGCGTTTGCTGCCAATTTTTGAGCAAATTCCGGGTCATTCTTTTCTTCTTCCTTGTAAAAGCGGACATTTTCTAACAATAGCACCTGGCCATTGTCCAAAGCTGCAACTTTAGCAGCAACATCATCACCAATACAGTCATCAGTTTTGATAACTTCCTGTCCTAACAACTCAGAAAGACGTTTAGCAACCGGGGTTAAACGCAATTTTTCATCTACACCCTTGGGACGACCGAAATGGCTTGTTAAAATGACCTTAGCACCCTTTTGGGTCAAATCTTGGATAGTTGGTAGCGCCGCCCGAATCCGAGTATCATCAGTAATGTTGCCTTTATCATCCACAGGCACATTAAAATCAACTCGTACTAAAGCGCGTTTCCCAGATATATCAGCCGCAGATAAACTTGCTAAACTTTTTTTAGACACAGTACAACTCTCCTGATTACTTTTTTGTTATTGTCTTGAAAATATGACCATCAAAATTTTACCGGAGTGAGGGGCGCAGAGGTGAGATATGTTTAAAACAGTTTTATTTCCCATTGATCAAAGTCGAGAAGCCAGAGAGGCCGCTGATATAGTTGCCAATATCGTGCAAAAATATAATAGCCGCTTAATTCTGCTTTCAGTTGTTGAAGAGCCAACCACGGAAGCACCTAGCACTAGTCCTATGGTATCTCCAGAAATAGTAGCCCAACTTCTAGAAAATGCCCGCACCCTATTTTCTGAACAAGGAATTACAGCGGAATTACTAGAAAGACAAGGTAAACCAGCTTTTACTATCTGTGATGTTGCTGATGAAATCGAGGCTAGTTTAATTATTATGGGTTGTCGAGGATTAGGTTTAACGGAAGAAGGCTCGACTGATAGCGTTACTACGCGAGTAATCAATCTTTCTCCCTGTCCTGTTTTGATTGTTCCTTAATTAACCATCGGGTGCGTTAATCTGGATTAACCCAGTGTAGCGCACCACCTAAAGTTCTGGATTATGCAGGATTATTAAAATCATTCAGCACTAACACACGCAATTCTGTAATTCGCTTGAAAGTGAGATCATTAGTCAGAAAAGCTTCACATTCTGCGTTTACAGCCACAGCAATTTGCAAAGCATCAGGTAATTCTAAATTATATCTAGCGCGTATTTGAGCAGCATTTATAGCTATATTTGGATTATTAATTGGCACAAAAGTAGTGTTATTTCCATAAACAATTGTCTCAATAAATTCTTGTGCTAATTGAGTCTGTTTTAAACGATAGGGATACACTAAACATTCTGCTAAAGTAACTGGTGAAGTGACGGCTATTAGCGAACCGTCACGAATTTGATTAAAAACCTCCCTGACAATTGCTAAGTATTGTAGATTGCGCTCAACAAAATAAATAACTGGTGCAGTATCCAAAAATATGCGCGTTACACCCTGTAAACTTTCCTCAATATTCACGCTGGTTTCCTTGTGTTCATTTCCTCAAGTTCTAAATCTGGAAACTCACCACGTCTCATGCGTGTAACATATTCTTGAGCATCCATACCACCTAATAAATTCGGTGCAATTCCTTCAAGTTCGGTGAGATTACGACGTGGCTTAGGTGATATCTCACAAAAGCTGAGTCTTTGAGTTAGGTGTGATATTAAACTTAATTGTTCATCTGGTGTAAGTGTATCCGCTAGTGTCATTAACTCAATCAATCGTTTAGACATTTAATTTTATCCTCTGGACAATTTCTGGTAAAATCTACGCAAGTTACATATTGGCAGGGTGCATTAGCTAAGTATAATCTGTATTTATCTATTTGATAGCATAGCGCAAAAGTTTGAAATGACTAATAGCTAATTTAGGGGATATTTATGATACACTAGGTTGAAAAGTTCCGTAAACCCTCAACAATCCCCAAATTAAGGCATTTAATCCATGCTTTCCCAGATTTTCCAACAAAGGTTGACAGATTTACTAGATCATATTACCCAAGACCAAAAATTACTGAAAGAATTTGAGGAAGCGTTAGCTGTTGAAGACAACCCTCGAACATTAAAAAAATATAAAAAAGAAATTAAACGACAACAGGAATCTATTGATAATTATAAACAAGAATATACAGAATTAGAACAACAGTTAATTGGTATATCTACACCGCAAATCCAGGTAGTAGGAAATCAACTGCAAATAATAGAAAACCAATTACAGCAAATAGACGCAAAATTAAATATTGTTCTTATTAACCAAGATTCACTTTTACTTCGTTATCAAGTTTCTGAACAAGCAATTTTGAGAGTTTTTATTGAACAGCTAAATCAGACTCAATTAGCTTTTACAGAAAATATGTTAAATGCGGTAGCAGCTAATCAAGTATCTGAGTCAGAAATGCTGCAAATGTTGGCGGTTCTAGAATCACGCATACCTTCTTTACCTTCTAGCAGTCAAGCAGAAATTGCCGAAATTATCAAATCTCCTGAATTAGATGCTAGACATAAAATTACAGTCACTTTACCAATTGTTCCTTTTTTGATTAATTATGAAGGTGAATTAGAATTGGGAACTGGTTTTAATATCAAGTCTGCTTGGGAGTTTATTATCAAAAAATTAGGGAGAAAGTAAATTGTGGATTTGCGTCAGCACCTTGAAGAAGAATTAAACAAAGATTTTCAACTGCTTAAGGAGTATGAAAATGAAAAACGTAATGAAAATGATCCAGGTCTTCGTAATAAGTTGGAGAATAGAATTCAGTCAATCAAACAAGTAATAGAAAAACGTCAAGAGGAATTAAATAAATTACCTAAATCTTCTCCAAATTCATCTTTAAATCAATCTTTTAGCCAAGATTTGGGTTTTGGTGTAAAATTGGAGATGGTTTATATTCCTGGTGGGACATTTTACATGGGCGCACCAAAAACAGAAGAAGAGAGTTTAGATGATGAACGTCCCCAACACTATGTAACGGTGAAGCCCTTCTACATGGGAAAATACACTATTACTCAAGAACAATGGGAAAAAGTCGTTTATTCCTGTCCTCCAGTTGCTAGAGAATTAAATTCTCGTCCTGCCTACTTCCCAGGTGATAAACTACCTGTAGAACGAGTATCTTGGAATGATGCCGTTGAGTTTTGTGCTAGACTCTCTCACAAGACAGGACAAAAATACCGTTTACCCAGTGAAGCTGAATGGGAATATGCCTGTCGTGCCGGTTCTGCAAAACCTTTTGCTTTTGGTGACACAATCACCACAAATGAGGTAAACTATGATGGTAACTACACCTATGGTAATGCCCCCAAGGGGAAATATCGAGAAAGAACAACTCCAGTAGGAACTTTTCAGCCCAACGCCTTTGGTTTATATGATATGCACGGCAATGTCTGGGAATGGTGCGCTGATACTTGGCATGATAACTATGAGGGTGCGCCTAATGATGGAAGTGCATGGATAAGCGAGATTAATCAAAACGTTAAGCTGCTGCGCGGTGGTTCGTGGAGCAACGATCCTGGATATTGCCGTTCTGCTTATCGCAACGACCGCAATCTCGACAACGACGACGATATTGGTTTTCGGGTTGTGTGTAGTGGTGCGGCGAGGACTTAGTAGCCCTTTACACTCTTGCTCTTTTGCCCTCTGCTCTTTTCCTCTTTACCCTTGCCAAGCGTAACGGAGTAGAGCGATCTTTTTTTATTTTGTGACTTTTGAAAAATTCGAGCTATTTAATTTAATAGAAACTTTCATATGCTTGGTTTCGATTATAATAACATACAAATCTGAAACTGTCAACAAATTTTCCTCCCTTCCGTAAATAGCGGATAATAGGGGACTTCCAATTAAAAAAAATACCCAAAAATTTCTTGTGGTGCGGACATCTTGTCCGCAAATCATCAAGGACGAGTAGGAAGCCTATCTCACAAAATTGGGTAATTTTTTGGTGTTCCCTAAAATTACGACTTCCCAACCCTCTGGTCAATAGAGGGTGTATTTTTTGAGATTGGGAATTGATTACGAAAACCGCAAATTTGTGGGTATTTATATCGTTTTTCAGTCTAATGAAGCACAAATCAATTTATTCTCTGTTCCCTGTTCCCCCATAAAAAAAGGTGGGTTAACAGTAAGTTACCCACCAAATAAATTACCGATATTGTAGAAATTCCGAATTATCCAACATTAGTTAATAACAACTCACGAGTTTCCAACTTTCTGACCTTTACCTGACCATCATCATCTACATCTACAATAGCCTTATCTCCCTCAGCTATTTCTCCGGCTAAAATCGCTTCTACGAGAGAATCTTCTAGTAAACGCACAATGGCGCGGCGTAATGGTCTAGCACCATAACTAGGATCATAGCCTTCCTGTACAACCTTCTCTTTGAAAGCTTCCGTTACTTCTAAAGCGATATCCTTGTCTTTGAGACGACCAGCAACATCACGCAGCATAATCTCAGCAATTTGCTTAACCTCATCTTTGTTAAGTTGAGTGAAGACAATAATATCATCAACACGGTTAAGAAATTCTGGACGGAAATAGGCTTTCAGTTCCTCATTCACTAAGTTACGAATCCGATGATAACTAGCATCTGCGCGGTTATCAAACTCAAACCCCAAACTACTACCACCTTTTTCAATTACCTTAGAACCAATATTAGAAGTCAAGATAATTAATGTATTCTTGAAATCAACTTTCCGGCCTTTCGCGTCCGTAAGATGACCGTCATCTAAGATTTGCAGTAACATATTGAATACATCGGGATGCGCTTTCTCGATTTCGTCAAATAGCAACACTGTATAGGGTTTACGTCGCACAGCTTCCGTTAATTGCCCGCCCTCATTGTATCCTACATAACCTGGAGGTGAACCAATCAACTTAGAAACGTTGTGGCTTTCCATGTATTCGGACATATCTAAACGTACCATTGCATCTTCCGCACCGAAGAAATAAGCAGCTAAAGCTTTAGCTAATTCAGTTTTACCTACACCTGTGGGACCAGAAAAGATAAAACTAGCAATAGGACGACTAGGACTTTTTAAACCAACACGGGCGCGACGAATAGCACGAGAAACAGATGTAACTGCTTGTTCTTGTCCAATCAGTCTTGTATGTAAGGTATCTTCAAGGTGTAAAAGTAACTCAGATTCAGATTCAGTCAGTTTATTAACGGGAACACCTGTCCAAGAAGCGACAATTTGAGCAATATCTTCTTCATTGACTAGAGGAGCGTTAATACTTTCCTGATTTTCTTCTAAATCAAGTCTGGCTTGAAGTTGTAATTCTTGTATCCGTAACTTACCAGCTTTAGTAAAATCTTGAACTCTGATAGCTTCAGATTTGGACTTAGTTGCGGTGGTTAATTCCCGTTTCAGTTCCTTGTTACTGCTAATGCGGGAGTGACGTAAACGCACACGAGAACCAGCTTCATCAATTAAATCAATTGCTTTGTCGGGTAGAAAGCGATCGCTGATATAACGATCTGCCAATTCGGCTGCCGCAATAACCGCTTCATCAGTAATATGAACTCTATGGTGTTGTTCATAAGCACCTCGTAAACCATAGAGAATATCAATAGTTTCTGCTACCGACGGTTCACCTACCAAAATTGGCTGAAAACGTCTTTCTAAAGCTGCATCACGCTCAATATATTGACGATATTCATCTAAAGTAGTAGCGCCAATACACTGGAGTTCACCCCGTGCTAAAGCTGGTTTAAGGATATTAGCTGCATCCAAACCGCCTTCCGTACCACCTGCACCTACTAAAGTATGAATTTCATCAATAACTAAGATGATATTACCTGCGGTACGAACTTCCTCCATGATTTTCTTGAGACGTTCCTCAAAATCACCCCGGAAACGAGTTCCCGCTACCACAGACCCCATATCCAAGCTAATTACTTGCTTGTTTAATAAAATTTCGGGGACATCTTGATTGATAATCCGTTGCGCCAAACCTTCAGCAATTGCTGTTTTTCCTACCCCTGGTTCACCAATCAAAACCGGGTTATTTTTGGTTCTACGACCGAGAATTTGCACCGTTCTTTCTATTTCCCGCTGACGACCAACTACCGGGTCTAATTTGCCCTCCTGAGCCAGTTTAGTGAGATTTCTGCCAAACTCCTCTATGGATAAATTTTGATTACGCTGGGAATTACTTCTACCACCCGTAACAACCGCTGTATCCTCACCCAATCGGTTCATGACGGTGGCCCGGATAACTGGTAAATCCACTCCTAGATTTTGCAATACTTTGGCGGCGACTCCTTCACCGGCCTCGGTTAAACCTAATAATAAGTGTTCAGTGTTTATGTAATTATGTCCAAGACCGTGAGCTTCTCGGAAAGATTGCTCAAACAGACTTTTTACCTTGGGAGTAAAAGGAATTTCCGGTGGGACAAACCCAGAACCCCGGCCAATTATCTTTTCTACTTCCCGACGTGCTTCTTTTAAGGTGACACCCAACTCAGCCAGCACCTTAGCAGCAACACCCGTCCCTTCTCCCATTAAACCCAGGAGAATTTGTTCTGTTCCTACAAAGTTATGTCCCAGTCGTCGTGCTTCCTCCTGAGCTAACATGATTACCCTAATGGCTTCGGAAGTGAAGTGTTCAAACATAGCGGGTTCTTTCCCTCGTGCTGCTTGGACTTTGGGTGAGATATAAGTTCACCCTCATCTAAAGTTTCTTGTATTTTCTTAAAGATAATGTATCTTTATTTAAGGCTAAATGGCAGTAGTGAGAGCCGTAAGATCGGGCGTACTTGCCGTCATTCTTTAGTTCATGGTAAATAATTAGCAACGGTCAAGATTTTTTGCTCTTGGGTTGTTGATGGATTGCTAACTTCGTACTGGCATTAACTATGATAGAATCTTCTGGTGGTAAAGACCAACAACATCCACTCTACAACCGAGATAGACCCCTTATTGATATTTTACTCGCTCAGGACGCAACCGATTATAATTTATCGGAATTGGCTAGAATGAGAGTCCGCTATCAAGGTTTTCCGGGGGCACGAGATATTCAAACTAACTTAGATCAAGTTTTGCAACGCTGGGGTTTAACAGAAGCCGAACTATTTGCAAAAACCCGTCAAATCCATAATCAGGGCGGAATTTACAAAAGTCGTGGCAAAAAAGAGGAGCAGGACTGGAATTAGTCGGTTGTCAGTGGTCAGTGGTTAGTTGTCGGTTGTGATTTTTCCTTGCTCTCGATAATCTCGGAGTTGTTGCAGGAGTTGTTCTTGGGATAAATTGGGTGTTTCTATAACTGTTTGGGGGATTTCCTCTATTTTCTCTAGTGTTTTCGGTTCAGGATTTATAACTAAGTTGGGATTTTGCTTGACTACCAATACTTGCTTTTTGGGAACAGGTGCGGTAATTACTACCTGAGGAGAATTAGCAGTAGCTTTGAGAGCATCTAAAGTTACAGCTACCTTGGTTTGTTCTTGTATTTCCTGACTAGAAGAAACTAATTTACTCAGACCATTTACCAATCTTAACATATTTTGGCGGAACTTCGGATCGCCTGTCAATTCATCCAAATCAGCGGTAATTTTTTGGGTATTTTCAAAGGTTGATTTAGCTGCATCTAAAGTTTGTTGCAGTAAAACAATGTTTTTAGGATCATTTAAAGTTTTAGAAGCGTCTTTTAAATTCGCAGAAGCTTCCGCTGCATTTGCAGACAGGGTTTCTAAGTTGTCTAACAATTTCCCTTGGGTTAAGCGATTAATCGCGGGTGATAAACTTGTAACTGTCTGACGAAGTTGGTTACTGGTTTGGGTCATACTATTCAAAGTACCAACTAAAGAAGAACGATTAGTGCTGACAAGATTATCTAGGTTTGTTAGTAAGCGGCTGGCCTGTTTAGCTGTAACACTAAAATCTTTAGCTGTTGTTCCTAATTGATCTGCTGTCTTGGTTGTAGTTGCAGTTAGCTGGGTTGTAGAACGTTGTAATGTAGCTGCTGTATCAGAGAATACATTTATTTGTCCTTTGAAGGTTTTACTCAAATCTTGCAAATCCTTGGACAAATTGGCAATATTAGCAGCCGCATTAGCCGAATTTTCTAAGGTGCGATTAACATTTTTATAGAACTTTTCGCTACTATATTGAGCCGCAAAATTACTTGATTGACGAATAAGTTCATCCGCACTGATACCAATTACACCTTTTAAGCGAGAACCATTACAAATAATTAGGCTGGGGTTACAATCTTTATCTAGAGGTTTAGCAGATACAGTTCCCAGTAGTTCTTTTTGTGGCGTAATGTCAATAATATTTTCGCTAATTAATCCACTTTGATTAGCTTCAATTAGGGAATTACTAGGAATGATTAAATTGGAGGAATTAATTTGGATTTCTACCTCAATTGTGTTGGTTCCAGGTTTGACAGTGGTGATACTCCCTATTTTCACACCACGAAACCGCACTGCTGAACCCTTTTGCATTCCTCCAGCATTAGTAAATTCAATAATTGCTTTATAGGAAGGTTGTCCAGGGGTGATTTTATTTAACCACAGTAAAATTACTCCAAAGGCACTTAACCCTAGTAGAAGTAACAATCCTACTGAACCCTCTCTCCATGTACGTGCAGACGTGAAACTGCTCATTAAACCTCGCATTTGCTCCTCCACCGATAGCGTCAACTCAGCAATTTTATTTGATTTGGTACTTAACCCGCTACTTGAATGGGTCCATTTACACTTCCACTCATAAATTGTCTAATTAAAGGTTCTTCTGTGTGATCTAAGGCAACTGCTGTACCTTGCCATTGTACTTTTCCTTGATAAAGAAATACTATTTGATCAGATGTGCGTCGAATAGTGCTTTCTTGGTGCGTGACAATGGCGTAAGTGCTACAGACTCCTTGTGTATGTTGTAAACTGCGGATTAGGTCTTCAATTACTGTTGAGGCAATGGGGTCTAATCCGGCTGTAGGTTCATCGTATAATAAAACTTCTGGATTGTCTGTAGGACGTTGAGGATTAGACATAATAGCACGGGCAAAACTTACTCTTTTTCGCATTCCTCCGGAAAGTTCTGACGGGTAAAGATGACTGATATCTGCTAACCCGACCATTTCTAATTTTTCGTTGACTAATTCCCGAATATGGGATCTTTTTAATCGGGAATTTTGATAAAGTAAAAATCCGATATTTTCTTCTACTGTCAAGGAGTCGAATAATGCCGCTTGTTGAAATACCATACCTATTCCCACAGGATCAGCACCATCTTCAATTAAACCTTGTCTTTTGACTCCTTGAATATAAATTTCTCCTTCGTCAGGTTTTAATAACCCGGCTATAATTCGTAAAACTGTTGATTTACCAGTTCCTGAAGGTCCAATAATCCCTAATGCTTCTCCTCGATATATTTTTAAATCTACGTTATCTAAAACCCTGTTCTTGCCAAAGGTTTTAGAAATACCTTTTAATTCAATTAATGGTTCGATGGTTTCTAATTGGTTATTGATCATTTTTTCACCTCCAATTCTTAAATCTAAAAAATCCTGACTATGACAAATATATTTATTTAAGCAAACTTTTTTAATCAATCTCATCTGTGGGTGTTTCTGTTGGTGTTGGTTCCTCTGTTGGTGTTATTGGTGTTTCTGTGGGTATTGGTTCTACTTCTGGGGGATTTTCGGCAATGATAGTGAATTGATATTCTAATGGTTCTGACGCTTTAGAAACAACGACAAATTCATAAAATCCGGTTTCTGGTAATATTCTAGATAGAGTCCGTTCTTGAGAATCTTCTAAAAATGCGATTTTCCCAGAAGGAGAATAAATTGATAGTAAAACTTTTGGGCTTGCTTCTAGTTTAACTTCCATATTTTGTTCTTTAGTTAGTCCAACAATAAAAACCTTACCTTTTCCTGGTTGAAGATTTTCACTTACTGTTTTACCAGTAGTACCTTCAGAAAAAACTATTTTTGCAGATGCTTCTTCAGAAACAATGGCTTTTACTTGATCATTTGCAAATCCATACCAAACTTGTCCAATGGGTTTTCTGATAAACTTTTGACCTTCTTGTTCGGGAAATTCTCGGAAAAAAGCTACATCTGTCAAATCATATAAAGAACGACTAGCAACGTTAATTTTATTAATTTCAGCTATGGAGGTTGCCAGTGTCAAGGAAGTATAATTTCCCAGTTGACGACGGGATTCAGAACTCATTTCTGATAGCTTTTTTAGGACTTGGTCGGCGATTTGATCCCATTGTTCCCGCCAAGTTTCATCTTCTGGACTATCGTTAAGAATACGCTCCTTTAAATAGGGATATTTTTCCCAGAATACTTGGTTTATTAGTGTAACATAAAATTGATAATTTATATTTAATTCTTCACGTTTATCGCTCAATTTTTGTTGGCGTTGTTTTTCCTCTGGTGAAAAATTAACTGCGGGTGTAGAATTGACACTAGATGTAATTGGGTTAATCCCATTTAGGTCGTAACCGCGCTGTTTAAATCCCCAAACAAGTAAGCCCACACTGGTAACAATAGCTAAGGTAACAATAAAGATATTTGTTCCCGTCCAAATCCCTGGAGGAGGAGTGGGAGTAATTACAGGTGGGGGGGCTGGGGTTTGAGGAGGAGAAAAAGTGACAGTTGCAGAGGTGGGGGGTTGAGTTGGCTGATAGCTGGTAGATTGGGGGTTGAGGGCTTGAAGAAGTTGATGGACTGTTTGATAGCGATCGCTGGCAATAGGTGATAACATTTTATCTATGATTTGTCCCAATGCGGGACTTAGGCTAATTTCCCGCCGCCATTCCCAACTCAGATTATAAGTATCAATTAATTCTTGGGGTTGTTTACCTGTCAGTAAAACTAACATTGTCACAGCTAAAGCATATAAGTCGCTGTGGGTAGACACCAGACCGGTTTGCATTTGTTCTGGAGGGGCAAATCCTATTTTTCCTAATAAGGTGCCATTGGCAGGAGGGACAATTGCCCCTGTTTGATAATATTGAGAAGCGACGGTTGCGGCTACCTGTTTAACACCCCCAAAATCAATTAACACAGGTAATTGATCACTATTTCTCAACATTAAATTATCAGGGGAAATATCACGATGAATCACACCAAGAGCATGAATATATGCCAAAACTGGTAAAATTTGCTGTAATAATTGGCGAATTTCTGTTTCTGTAAATTTTAAACCCCGTTGTTGACGATTATTTAATAAGGAATTATAAGTTTCACCATTTACATAATCTTGGACTAAAAACAGACTTTCTTTACTTTGGAAATTGATGCGTAATAGTTCCCGAAATCGCGGAATTTGAGGATGTTGTAATTTATAAAGAACACTTGCTTCCCGCTGAAATAGTTCTTCTGCTTTTTGGACTATATAGGGAGTTTGTACTTGGGGAAAAAATTCTTTTAAAACACAAGCTTCTCGAAAGCGGTTAATATCTTCTGCTAAATAAGTCCGGCCAAATCCTCCTTGACCAATTTGCCGAATAATAACATAACGATCACCTAAAGTTTGTCCTGGTTGAATACCCTGATTTACCGCTGTCGATATATCAGTAATTTTCTCTCCACATTGGAGACAAAACCTACTACCAGAAGGATTTTGATGCCCTTGAGAACAATAAAGATTAGTCATTAGTCAGTTGTTCGTTGTCACTTTTTGCCAATTACCTATTACCAATTACTTGTTCTCTACTTTATCAGATGCGATCGCATACCAAATCTGTAGAAAAGTTTGTCGATTTAGTTTCCCACGTTTTTGACCAGGAAACAAGGGTTCAAATGTTTGATATGTATCTGCACGTAAATCCTGAAAAGATTTATATTTACCCAATTTTCCAGTTTTAGCCAATTGTTCCCAGCGTTGGGAATCTTGTTGACTATAACTACCTATTTTCTTTTTAGCTATTGTACTTAAATTAACCTTTTCTAAACTATTTAACAATTGATCAGCCAGACGATTCCATTGTTCCCGTAAAGCTGTATCTTCAGGTTTATCAGTTAACTGACGTTGACTTAATTCTGGTTTTTGGGCATAGAAAATTTCATTAACTGTATTCGTAAAAAATACCGAAGAAATTCCTAGCTGTTGTACACGACTAAAAACCTGTTGAATACTACGGTTGTTATTTTTATTACCCCCAGGATGATTAATAGATGGAATTTTGGGAACTTCGATTTGAGGAACTGTGATTGATGTTATCCCCTTAACTGCAAAATTTCCTAAAGCGAACATACCTGCACCTGTTAACAACATTCCCGTAGTCATAATAAAGCTAACAGTAAAAGGACGCAACCATACTGGCATCGGTATTTGCTGTACAAATAATGTCGTCTTGTTGTGGACACCATTCCCAAGATTACGGGCGCGTTTTATACCTGGTGCTACCACCTCTGTTCTCAACTTAGTAATATAGGGATTGGGATTATTGCTAGGAGTTTGCATAGTTTGTGGTCTACTAGGTGAAATAGATGGTCTAGGTAAATCTTTAATAATTTGTTCGGCTTTTTGATAGCGATCGCTGGGCTTATACGCTAACATTTTACGTAACACAGCCTCTAACTTGGGACTAACCTTAATTTCCTGACCCCAAAGCCAAACGCCATTGTAGCTATTATAAAGTAAATTTGGTTGTTTCCCCGTAATTAAAACTAAAGCCGTCACCGCTAAAGAATAAAAATCACTACTTTTATACACTTTACCCTGAAGTAACTGTTCTTCTGGTGCGTAGCCTTTTTTACCTAATAATGTTCCATTTCCCGCCAGTTGCGTCCGCCAAAAACCCTGATCAGCTGGTAACTGTTTAACACCCCCAAAATCAATCAACACGGGTAAATTGTCAATTTGACTTAAAATCAAATTATCTGGAGAAATATCACGGTGAACTATATCTAAACTGTGAATATAAGTCAGCACAGGGAGAATATTGTGCAGTAAATTAATAACTTCTTCCTCACTAAAAGACTTTCCCTGATTTTGACGCTGTGTTAATAATTGGTCATAATTATCACCCTCAATATAATCTTGTACCAGAAAGAAAAAATCTTTAGTACCAATTTTAGCTTGAAAAGAAGAGTGAAAATGCGGAATTTGCCGATGTTGAATTTTTTCCAGAACACTTGCTTCTCGTTGAAATAGTTCCTTGGCCTTTTGTAAATCCTGGGGTTTGACAACTTGGGGTGCAAATTCCTTTAAAACGCAGGTTTTACGGGACTTTTGCCTATCAATCGCTAAATAACTGCGCCCAAAACCACCTTGCCCCAGTATACGCGCAATTTCATAACGATGATCAATAACTTGTCCCGCAGTTAAAGGTAATGCTTCACCGCAATGAATACAAAAGTGATGATTATCATTATTGATGTGCTGTTGACTGCAATATACTTGCATAATGCTAGGAGATAAATTAGGGCTAATTAAGTTATACAATAGTTCCAAAACGATTTACGCAAATTTTTATCAATCCCAGAGAACACAGAAAAATGAAGGTTTGACGAATATTTTGCGTAAGTCCTCAATTAAATTTCTGATTCCTGTATTATTTTCTGATATACTCAGATATGTTTATATATAAAATTATGAAGCCGCAATTACAAACCCAACAAACAATTCAAGGACTTAGCGATTTTATATCTGTTCCTCTAGAGCAGAAACTCCAACACTACGACCATGATCAGATAGAAGTAACGATTATAAATTTATTTCAAAATGTTGCTGCTAATGTACCTGCATATCAAGAATTTTTAACAACTGCTGGAATCAAGTCAGATACTATTCAAACTTTAGCAGATTTCCAGAAATTACCGAAAATTAATAAAGAGAATTATATATCAAAATACCCTATATCTGAATTATGTTATCATGGGAAATTAGAAAACTGTGATTTTATAGCTGCTTCCTCTGGTTCTACTGGAAAATCCACATTTTGGCCGCGTTTCTTCACTGACGAATTACAAATAGCTACCCGCTTTGAGCAAATTTTTCATGATAGTTTTCATGCAGATTCTCAACCTACTTTAGCAGTAATTTGTTTTGCCTTGGGAACTTGGGTAGGAGGAATGTTTACTGCTAATTGTTGTCGTCATTTAGCTGCTAAAGGTTATCCCATTACTGTCATTACTCCCGGTAATAATAAACTGGAAATTTTGCGAATTGTCCAGGAATTAGGAGGTAACTTTCAGCAAGTTGTATTATTAGGATATCCACCGTTTTTAAAAGATGTTATTGATACTGGTCTTGCTCAAAAAATGCCATGGAAACAATATAATATTAAATTGGTAATGGCCGGAGAAGTATTTAGTGAAGAATGGCGAAATCTAGTAGCAGAAAGAATCGGTTCTGAAAATCCCTGTGATGATTTTGCTTCTTTGTATGGAACAGCAGACGCAGGAGTTTTAGGTAACGAAACCCCTTTAAGTATTTGTATTCGGCGGTTTTTAGCAGATACTCCTGAAGCAGCTAAAGCATTATTTGGTGAGTCGCGTTTACCTACTTTAGTTCAGTATGATCCTAGCAGTCGTTTCTTTGAAGTGGAAAATGGAAATTTATTATTTTCTGGTAATAATGGTGTTCCTTTAATTAGATATAGTATTCTTGATCATGGGGGATTAATTACCTATGCAGAAATGCTAGAATTTTTAGCAGCTTGGGATTTTAATCCTTTGACCAAATTACAAAATTATCGCGGAATTCATCAATTACCTTTTGTCTATGTTTTCGGACGTTCTAACTTTACAGTTTCCTATTTTGGTGCAAATATTTATCCAGAAAATGTGACAGTAGGATTAGAACAACCAATCATTAGAGAATGGGTAACGGGTAAATTTGTATTACAGGTCAAGGAAGACCTAGACAAAAACCGCTTTTTATCTGTGGTGGTAGAATTAGCCCCAGGAATAGAAGATAAAGAGGAGAAAAGATTATCTATAACTGCTGCTATTCTCACTCAATTATTGCGTCTTAATAGTGAATTTGCTAATTATGTTCCCCCACAATATCAAACCCCTGTAGTAGAATTAAAATCTGCTGGTGATATTGAATATTTTCCTGTGGGTGTCAAGCACAGATACACGCGGAATAACATTACCAAATAGGCAAGAATTCTCAATTTCAGAAACCTCTTACCTATCTAAAATCATGTTATTTGCTTACTTGTTATAAAGGTTGCCAACCAGTACCTTTATAACCATAGTCGAAGATGTCAGGATGCAATATTTCTGCTAAAATCTCCAAAGAATCCACCAATCGCGGACCAGGACGGTTAAAATAAGCATTACCATCAGTAATGAAAACCCTCCCAGTTTGTGCTGCATGGAGTTTTCTCCATTCTGGACGTTGAGTTAATATGTCAGCCTCTAACTGAGTCCGTTTTAAATCAAAGCCACAGGGCATGAAAATAATCACATCTGGGTTACTGGCTATTAGTGCTTCCCATTTGACAAGAGTAGCAGGTCCACCCATGAGGCTAAATAATGGTTGTCCCCCTGCTAAGTGGATTAATTCGGGAACCCAATTTGCAGCAGTCATCAAAGGTTCAGTCCATTCAATACAAGCCACTTTAGGCATTTCGGTCACAGGTAGCCCTTGCAGTTTGCGCTTACAAATTCTGACACGGGCTTCTAGATTTTCCAGTATTTCTACTGAATCTACCCCAAATGTGTGACTAACTCGTTCAATATCGCTCCAAAGATCCTCTAATGTGTTAGGCTGTAAAGAGATTATTTGCGGTGAACTGTGGGTAAGTTGGGCAACTGCTTTTTCTACGTCCAGTAAACTTACAGAACAGATGTTACATTGATCTTGGGTGATAATGTGGGTAGGATGGAGTTTCTCTAAAACATCAACGTTGATTTCGTGGATACTCAAGGCAGATTGTAATATATCATTGACTTCCTTGTCAATAGAACCGCTTTTAGCGTGGCCATTCAATCGCGCTTGGGTACAAACTGGGAGGTTAATTACCTCTGGAGGATAGTCACATTCATGAGACCTACCCACTATAGCATCAGATAAACCCAGTTTAGCAACAATTTCCGTAGCGCTTGGAATTAAAGAAACAATTCTTATATCGTTACTCGTATCAATCATAGTCTCACCCCCCTGGTAGTGGGAATTCAGGAGTTAAAAATAGAAAATGGTGTTAAGTTTTTTAACAGACGCTTCTACTTTTATTGTTGCATATTTTCTGAGGGTGGGTATCTATCTTAAGGATGTTAGTATTTATGTTTTTTGCTAAGACGCAAGGCTACAAAATTTTATTCTAGACATGAATACGCAGTTACATTATGATTAAAATATAAGCGATAATCGGTGGGTCTATGAAGACAGGTCAAATTTTGAAAGTAGCTGTATTACCTATCTTAACCGTATTTACTCTTGTATCTGTACCGAAAACAGCAATAGCCGATTACTTAACAAGTGAAGGTTATGGTGGTGAGTACCGTTATGAATTATGGTCTAGTGATAATGGTAAAGAATACCATTTGAAGATTTGGGATAAAAACCAGGATACGAAAAAAGATAATGTTATGAGCGTGGTTAGATTTGAATCAAGTAGAAAAGCATTAAATTACTTTGATTGCTATTACGCTCATAAAAGTTTACCTGAGTGTCCGAAAAGTAGATAATTAGTTTTATATCCCCGACTTGTTGAGGAGGGGATATGTTAAAATAGATTTATATATTTAAGTATCCCGTGGGTTTGCGTTCTCTGTGGAAACAAATAATATTTTGGTGTAGTAATTTGGTGATAATTAAATAAAATGGGCAAAGAAAATATTACTATTCAGAAAATCGGTTAATGGTGAGTCATGAAAATCGAAAGTATCCATTTAAAAAACTTTAAAGCTTTCAAAGATGTGGAAATTAAAAAAATTCCTAAAATGTGCGTTTTTGTGGGTGCAAATGGTACTGGTAAAACCACACTTTTTAATGTGTTCAGTTTTCTCAAAGATGCTTTAACCGATAATGTTCATGTTGCTCTCACGAAATTAGGAGGAGGTCGAGGATTTCAGGAAGTAAAAAGCCGCAATTCAACCGGACCCATAGAAATTGAATTAAAATTTCGTCTAACTGATAAATCACCCTTAATTACTTATTCTTTGAAAATCAATGAAGAAGATGGTCGTCCTATCATAGAAAGAGAGATTCTTCAATACCGAAGAGGGAGTAAAGGTCAGCCCTGGAGGTTTATTGATTTTTCCAAAGGTAAAGGACAAGCTGTTATTAATGAACCTGATCAGGTTATAGATGAAAAAGAATTAAAACGAGAAGACCACGAGTTAAAATCTCCAGATATTCTGGCTTTAAAAGGTTTAGCACAATTTGAAAAATTCCCTGCAAGTAAAGCAATTGGTGATTTACTTGAAAATTGGCATATTTCCGATTTTCATATTCAACAAGCGCGACCAGAACGGGAATCTAGCTATGCAGAACATCTTTCCAAAGAGGGTGAAAACTTAGCAATGGTGACGGAATTTCTCTATAAAAGACATTCTGATATTTTCCAGAAAATTATTGAAAAACTAAAACAGAGAGTTCCAGGTATTAGCGAAGTTGATTCTAAAATTACCGAGGAAGGACGGGTATTGCTGCGGTTTAAAGATGGTGATTTTCATGATCCTTTTTTAGCCCGATATGTTTCTGATGGAACTATCAAAATGTTTGCTTATTTAGTGCTTTTGTATGACCCAAAACCTCATCCTTTGCTATGTGTGGAAGAACCAGAAAATCAACTTTATCCCAAACTTCTTTACGAACTTGCAGAAGAATTTCGAGAATATGCACGTAAGGGAGGTCAAGTTTTTGTCTCCACTCATTCCCCTGATTTTTTAAATGGTTGCGAACTAGAAGAGGTATTTTGGTTACAAAAAGAAAGAGGTTATACAGTAGTTAAACGAGCGAGTGATGATGAACAAATCACAACTTACATGAATGAAGGTGATAAACTTGGTTATTTATGGAGACAGGGTTTTTTTGAGGGAGCAGACCCGCTATGATAGAGCTTGTTTTTTTGCTAGAAGAACCATCTGCAAAAGCAATGATTGAAGGTATTTTACCTAAGATTATTGTAGAAAAAAAAGATATAGTTGTTCGCTATATTGTTTTTGAAGGTAAACAAGATATGGAAAAGCAGATAATAGGAAAACTTCAAGGATATAACAATCCTCATGCAAAATTTATAATTTTGCGTGATCAAGATTCTGGAGATTGTCAAGTTATTAAAACAAATCTTCAACAAAAATGCGAAACAGCAAATAAATGTCAATCTATTGTGCGTATTGCTTGTCGTGAATTGGAAAGCTGGTATCTTGCTGATTTAGCAGCGGTAGAAAAAGCTTATAATAAAAACAATATTTCATCACTACAAAATAAAAATAAATTCCGAAATCCTGATCATCTTGAAAATCCATCTAAAGAATTAAAATCCCTTGTACCTGAATACCAGAAAATCAACGGTTCACGAATAATAGCACCTTATTTGAACATTGAAAATGATCGCTCCCGCAGTTTTTATCATTTTATTAATTCAATCAAAAAAATTATTCACTCTTGAAGCTTTTATATTGTACAGAACTTCCAAGTGTTATGAGATACAAACTTATCTACTATTAAGAGGGTATTTCAAAAGTTGATAGTGATTTATAATTTCAAATTAGATCACTATTTCTTGATTGCAAATGCTTTAATATCCTCTGCAAAACTTACCCTATTCTATTGTAAGGGGAACTTCTGTAAACAGAACAGGAATTGATTTAGGGGTAGTTAATAAAAACTCTAATTCGATTTTTCGACCTTTTTGGGGTGGTTACAAAACTTTACATATTCAATTATCCTGTGGGTTTGAAAATTCCTCCTAGACAAATTTGAACGTCGGAATATTTAATAATTGAATATGTTTAATATTATGTCAGGATTTAGCACTGCTAAACCCCTATCGCTGCTTCTATTTACATTCTTTCTAATACCTTAATTCCTAATAAAGATAATCCCAACTTGAGAGTTTTTGCAGTTAAATCACATAACATTAACCGTGAAGTTCTTGCAGGTTCTTCTGATTTGAGAACAGGGCAATTTTCATAAAATTTGTTAAACTTATCGCTGAGTTGATACAAATAATCACACAAACGATTTGGTAATAAATCCTGCTCAACTTCTTTAATCACTTCATCAAGTTGCAAGAGATGTTTACCTAAAGTTAATTCTGCATCTTCTTTTAGTAAGATTTGACGATTTATTCCCAAATTTGCAAAATCAATATTACCTTGACGACTAATACCTTGAATCCTCACATAAGCATAGAGAAGATAAGGCGCTGTATTGCCTTTTAGAGATAACATTTTATCATAACTAAAGACATAACTGCTGGTGCGATTTTGGCTCAAATCTGCATATTTAACAGCACTAATTCCCACAACTTCCGCGACATTTTGAATAAATTCTTCTGTTTCTGTGCGTCCGTCTTCTTGTAATCTCTTTTCTATGTCTGCACGAGCGCGGTTAATAGCTTCATCTAATAAATCTCGTAACCGCACAGTGTCCCCAGAACGAGTTTTGAATTTTTTTCCATCTTCTCCTAATACTAACCCAAAAGGAACATGAACTAATTCCACATCATTAGGAATCCAATTTGCTTTTCTTCCTACTTGGAAAAATTGGGAAAAATGGTTAGATTGTCCTTCGTCTGTTACATAAACAATCCGCTTGGCTTTATCTTCTTGAATGCGATAACGTAAGGCTGCTAAATCTGTGGTTGCATAGTTATAACCACCGTCAGTTTTTTGGATAATTAAGGGTAAACGACCACCTTCCCTATTTGTAAAACCATCCAAGAAAACACATTTTGCCCCTTGACTTTCTTCTAATAATCCCGTTGTTGCTAAATCTTCCACAACTTTTGATAATAAGGGATTATAAAAAGATTCACCTCTTTCTATTAATTTGATATTCAGTAAATCATAAATAATTTGAAATTCCTGTCGAGATTGTTCACATAATAATCTCCACCCATGAAGCGTATCTTCTGCACCTGCTTGTAATCTGACAACCTCTTGACGGGAAGTTTCTTGAAAAACCACATCTTCATCAAATCGTTGTTTAGCTTTGCGGTAAAAATTAACTAAATCCCCAATATTTAAAGCATTTGCAGTAGTGAGTGCTTCTGGATAAACTTCCCGCAAATAGGTAATTAACATTCCAAATTGCGTACCCCAATCACCAACATGATTTAATCTTAAAACATCATGACCACAAAATTCTAAAATCCTAGCAATAGAATCACCAATAATAGTAGAACGTAAATGTCCGACGTGCATTTCTTTAGCAATATTCGGACTAGAAAAATCAACAATTTGCTTTTGGGGATTTGTCGCTTTAGGTATTCCTAATCTAGAATCTAATTGAATAGCGTTAAGTTGTGCTTCCAGATAAGATCTTTGTAATTTGAGGTTAATAAAACCAGGCCCAGCGATTTCTGGAGGTTCACAAATATCAGATATATCTAATTTACTGACAATTTCTCCAGCAATAATTCTCGGTTGCTTTCCTAACTTTTTACTCAAGGATAAAGCCACATTAGCCTGATAATCACCAAATTTAGGATTACTTGCGGAAACCAAAATTGGATCTGTATTGGTATAATCAGCACCAAAAGCAGCTACTAAAGCCTGTGTTAATTTGAGTTTTAGTTGTTCTTGTGTAGCGTTCATTATGTAAGATGTTTAATCATTTGAGATGTCATTAGGAAACCAGTTGTCATCTAGGGCTTGGGAGAGGCTAATCTGAGCATCTGGGGGAAGTGGACATAACTTAGAAACGGATTTAATAGCGACGGGATGAGCTTTTTCGTAGAACGTTTGTAATTGAGAATTAAGACTAGGACTATCTTCCAAACGTCCTTGAATTTGAGCGCGAAAGTTGACAATTTCCGCAGCCCAGCGATTACCGGATCTTGGTTTTTCAGATTCCCAGTAAGACAATTTGAGAAGATGTTCTAGAACACGGGTTAAAAGACTAATTAGGGCGCGTTTGTCGTTTTTTTCCATAATTTCTAGTTCTTCGATTAAGCTATCCCAATCTATGCTTTCAAAATCACGGTTTTGGATTTGTTGGATAGTATCTTGTGTCCATTGGTCGTAATCGGTGTCATAAAGAGATGATGTCATAGTTTTATTCTCTAGTATTTTTTGGGAGATTTACTTATTAATCATCTAACTTAGTTAATTATAACATTGAACAGAGATAATTTAGATGGAAATAATAATGGAAATAATATTTGATTTTTGCAATATTATGTAATGTGGGTATTTCCCACCAAAAAATTTTCAACTCTGCTCACTATTCTTTACCCGCTGATATAAAACTTTTAAATCTTTATATTCTCTCTCGTTTTTCTTGCAGTTTTAACATAATTTCTGCGTGCATTTCGCGGGTAATGGGATAGAAATAGACTAAAACCAAACCTACAATTAAACAAACAGTTGGTATGGGTCCAACAACGATACGAATGGCTAAAAGTGCAGATTCTGGTTGTATGGGTAAGGAACTTTGTCCAGCAACAGTTTCTTTAAAACCATAGGCTTGTAAGGTATTACCGACCAAAAATAGCCCAAAAGCTAAACCAAATTTTTGTAATAAAACCATGAAACCATAGAAAATACCTTCCCGTCGTTGTCCAGTTTGCAATTCATCTAATTCAATCACATCAGGTATCATTGACCAAGGAATTAGATAAGCTGTAGAAACTCCCACACCTGCCATTACAGCCATAACATACATTAACCCAACTTGATTTGGCTGTAAGAAAAATAATCCACCAGCAGCAATAATCCAGCAACTCATTCCTAGAAAATAGACCAGTTTTTTACCAATTTTTTGACTTAAATAACTCCAAATAAATAACATAAATAAAGCCGTTCCTTGGACCGCAATCATAACTGTGGGTATATCTCCTTCTTGCATACCCATACAATTAATGACAAAATAGGGAATAATACTGGCTGTGATTTGCACACCTAACCAAGAAAAAAGATAGATAGCAATGACAAAGAGAAAGGGTTTATTACTAAAGACGATTTTTAGCTGTTCAAAAAAGGGAATTTCCGCTTCTTTTGGTAATTGCATTCGTTTAGCTTCAAAAGCTAAAATGCGATCGCGCACACCATAAACACACCAATACAATGATAAAATTGCAATTACACTACAAACTGCGGCTAAAACTAAATAATGTTGTTGTTGATCGGTAATTTGTGAAAAAATAATTTTGGCTAAAATTAATGATAAAATACTGCCACCAATGGAAAATGTAAACCGAAAACTATTCAAACTAGTGCGTTCATCATAATCCTGACTTAATTCAGGAGTCATAGCTGTATAAGGCAAATTCACAACAGTAAAAAAAGCCTGAGATACAATCCCAATAGCTACATAATACCAAAATAAACACCAAATATTAATATTTTTATCCGCAGTAAATTGGGGAACAATCCATTGCAAGAAAAAGAAAAAACCAAAAGGAATTGCACCATATAAAAGCCAAGGTAGACGACGACCCCAACGACGGGACTGGGTTTTATCAGTCAACATTCCCACCATAGGATCATTGATACCATCCCAAATTTTACCAATCATTAAAATACTACCTGCCAAACCCGCCGGAATTCCTGCCACGTTAGTGAAGAAAAACATCATGTAAAAGGTGGCAATATTCCCAGTAATAGCAGGTCCTAAATCTCCAGCCCCATAAGCTAGTTTAGTTTTAAAATCTAATTTTTTACTTGTTACAGATTTGTAAAACCCGTTATTTTCAGCATTATCTTTAACCACAAATTACGCTCATAATTAATTTATAAAAAACAAAACCATCATCAACATCAAAAAGTGGAGTTGAATATTTAACCCCACCGAATTGTATTTGATTTCCGGTTTTTCGCTGTTTCAATGTCTATATTTAGCACAATAAATTAGTGCATTTCCTCATATTCTGCCGTTTCTACCCTTCTGGGTTCTGTCCGCGAGGAAGGTAAAAACTCAGCCCGACGTACGGAATTTAGAGATTGTGTATTTCTACTATAGGGATGAATTACCTGAACGGTACGGGTAGCTCGTTGTTTTGGTGCAAATAAAGACAGAACACCAGCGGCCACAACACCTCCACCAATAGTTAATACAGCACCACCTACCGCCCAAAGCATGGGTGAAGACTTCCAATCTGGTTCAGATACTGGTAATGGCGCAGCTACTTTTTGTTGTTGACTAGCTAGTTGAGCTTGCCATTGTTGTTGAGTAGTGAGGCCTTGAAATTGTGCCTGGAATTGTTGATTTTGTAACTTTAGTTGTTGATTTTCCGCCTTCAAATCTGTTATTTGCGTATTTATTTTCTCCAAACGCTGATCAGAATTAGGAGCAGTTGGAGGCTGATTAGTATAAACAGGTTGCCCGTAATTAGTAGGATACTGCATTACTTGGGGTTGCACAAATGTTCCTGGTATTTGTGGACTAGGGGCAAAATTCGATGATATGGGGGTATTTGTCCCTTTGAGTAAGACTAAAGCCGCTAACCCAGCTACCGCGACTCCGCCAATAAATGCCATACTTTCGCTCATTGCTGTTACTCCTCTAATATTACCGAACAATAACTTAGTTGTGACTGATGCACTATCACACGCATAATTTTTTACCTACTTTGATATTCATAATAAAGATTTGAGATCAACTAGTGTGTTAGTTAGTTTTCTATCTATCCTAATATATGCTGTTATTATTTAAGATGATTACAATTAAATTGTCCACTAAAAAATAACAAAAACATACACTATTTTTTAATTTCGCTCTTGGGGTTAGGAGGGATTTTTGATGGCTGTCTTGAGACTTTGACAAAATTGAGCGATCGCTTCTAATCCCTGTTCTGGTGTGCCTTCTGCTAGTCTCTTGACCACAGCACTACCGACAATTGCCGCATCCGCGCCCCATACTTTTACTTGTCGCGCTTGTTCAGGATCAGAAATTCCAAAACCGACACCGATGGGTTTATCTGTAACATGACGAATTTGTTGCAATAGCTCAGAAACCCGTCCTTGCACTTGGGTTCGCATTCCCGTGACCCCAGTAACACTCACCAAATAGATAAATCCTTGGGATGCACGAGCGATCGCCTCTATTCTTTCAGGAGAACTCGTAGGAGCTACCAATAGGGTCAAATCTATCCCCCTATCCGCCGCTGGTTTGATTAGCCCTGCTGACTCTTCCAAAGGCAAATCAGGCACAACTAAACCTGACACCCCAGCATCTTTAACTTGTTGCAGAAATTTATCAACACCACGATGTAAAATCGGATTGTAATAGGTAAATAAAATAATAGGCGATCGCAAACTCGGACTAACACCTTTAAGCATCTCTAATACCTGCTCTAAAGTTGTTCCCCTGTGCAAAGCGCGAGTAGCCGCAGCCTGAATTACCGGACCATCAGCCAAAGGATCAGAATAGGGTACACCCAACTCAATAATATCCGCCCCGGAACGATCTAGAACCTGTAAAGCTTTAGCAGTAGTTTCTAAATCTGGATCACCAGCCGTAATAAAAGGAATCAACGCGCATTCCTGATTCCGTCTCAAATTTTCAAAGCAACGAGAAATAGCAGTCATTTCACCTAATCAGTAGTCAGTGGTCAATGGTCAGTGATCAATGGTCAGTAGTCAGTGGTTACAATCAACAACTGACAACTGAACAATGATAACTCTAAACCTGAGATTCTTTGTCTTGTTCAATCTTCTCTTGCAATTTGGCTAACTCCTCAGGAGAGAGTTCATCAAGACGCTTTTGCAAAAAAGCCGTTTCATAAGCTTCTCGTTGTTGATGGTAGGTCATTTTATTCCCTATTGCTCGGAAAAGATAGGTACATAACCAGCCAATTAAGCCAGCTATCAAGAAAACTTGACTCCAGATACCAGCATTCTGACTATCTAAACCCACTAACTGTAAACCCACATAAGCCAAACCACCAGCCACAAAAACGCCGAAACCAAAACCAATCGCGTCAATACGTCGCATGAGAATTATGACCTACCAATCTTAATTTAAGCAATTTTTCGAGGACGGGGGTTCAAATTCACAAACGGGGAAAGAACCAGCAACCCCGGAAAGAAAAAGAACACTAAAAAGTACATAAACACCCGTTCCACAGACCCACAGGTATACCATCTTAAACTCAAGTAGAAAAAGACAGCAATGGGTATTACCAGCAAATAAGCGCCAGCCAAACTTAGATACAGTAGTGCTACAACCATATTCCTTACCGCAATGTGAACTATATTTGGTGCATTCACCTCCTATGATATGCTGAATGCCTGATTTGAGGAAATCCGTAACTGTGTTATTTTCCCCTCCCCAAAAATAAATTTCCCAAAAATCGAAACCTATGATATGATAGTTTTCATCCATTAAGTGCGGACAAAGTAGGTAGTTAAGGATTTTGATTGGGTGGTCAAATATTCACCTGAGCAAAAAAATTTTAAAATCTACTTGCCAAAAAAAAGCAATTAGTGGTATAGTGGACAAGCGATTAAAAACCGCACCAAAAAACTAAATAACTTTTCGGGAGTGTGGCGGAATGGTAGACGCTACGGACTTAAAGGAATTGAGCCTTGATTGAGAAATCTTTCAAGTGGCAGCTCTCAAACTCAGGGAAACCTAAATCTATTCGTAGATACGGCAATCCTGAGCCAAGCCCAGAGAAAATTTCCCTGGGAAGGTGCAGAGACTCGACGGGAGCTACCCTAACGTGAAGACGAGGGTAAAGGGAGAGTCCAATTCTCAAAACTTATGATTGCTTTAGCAACTGAGTAGTAGTGAAAACTGCAAGAGAATGAAAATCCGTTGACTTTAAACGGTCGTGGGGGTTCAAGTCCCCCCACTCCCATCTAATTGAAATTTAATTGAAAATGTGCTAGATACTAGGTTAGTTTTTTCCTGACTGCGTTTTTAGCACATTTTTATGTTTGGATGTTTTATAGGCTTTAGTACTTATTTTAGCCTATCATTACCTTGTCTAAATTGGAAAAAGCCCTGATTTGTAGGTTAGGTTTTATGATTCAACCCAACAAAGCAGGATATAAACAAGGTATTGACCTATAAAAGCTTTTAAATTATGATTAATCAAAAACTACCTAATAATTGGCAAGAAAGGGAGAAATTACGTGATAAAGGTCAATTCTGGACACCAGAATGGGTGACAAAAGCAATGGTTGCGTATATAGCACAAGACACAAATTTGATTTTTGATCCTGCTGCTGGTAAAGGAGCTTTTTTAAATGCCTTATTACAGATAAATCCCTCTATTAATTATTATGGAATTGATATAGATGAAGATATTTTAAAAGATGAAATTTATCAAAAAAATAGTTGCTTTGTAGAATTACGTGATTTCATCAAAAATCCTCCACAAAAAAAGTTTAACGCAATTATAGCTAATCCACCTTACATCAGACATCACCGAATTGATGAAAAGATGAAACAATTTCTCAAAGAGCTTTTTATAAGTATTACAGATTTTACAATTGATGGTAGAGCAGGTTATCATATTTACTTTTTTGTCCAGGCGTTAAATTTACTTAATAAAAATGGAAAACTAGCTTTTATTATGCCTGCGGATACTTGTGAAGGAATTTTTGCTCAAAAACTTTGGCAATGGATTACTAAAAATTATTGTCTTGAATGCGTTGTTACATTTGATCAAAATGCCACACCTTTTCCCAAGGTTGATACCAATGCGATTATCTTTTTTATCAAGAAATCTGAACCTGTCCAGACAATTAAATGGATCAAGACAAATGAAGCTAATGAGGAACTTTTTAATTTTGTTAAATCTGATTTTCAAGATACAAATTATATTAGCCTAGAAATTAATAATCGAGATTTACAAGAAGCATTAGCAACGGGTTTATCAAGACCAGAACAAAATAATTGTGATGTTAAATATCACCTCAATGACTTTGCAAAAGTAATCCGTGGTATTGCTACAGGAGCGAATGACTTCTTTTTTCTAACAAGACAACAGGTAAAAGAATTGGCAATTCCCCAAGAATTTCTTAAACTTGCAATTGGCCGGACAAAAGATGTAATAGGAGATAAACTAACGATTGAAGATATCAAAAAATTACAAGAAAATAATCGACCAACAATTTTACTTTCAATAAATAGTGAGAATAATATTCCTGAACCAGTTGCTAACTATCTTAAAAAAGGTGAAAAATTAGGTCTTCCTAACCGTCCCTTGTTGAAACAACGTAAATATTGGTATAGAATAGAATATAGAGAAGTGCCAGCGATATTATTTGCTTATCTTGGGAGACGAAATTCCAGATTTATTAAAAATGAGGCTGGTGTTGTGCCATTAACAAGTTTTTTGTGCATTTATCCTATTTATTCTGATGAATTATATATTACTAATTTGTGTCAGGCTTTAAATGAGCCTGAGACGATTGAAAATCTTAGATTGGTAGGAAAAAGCTATGGTTCTGGAGCAATTAAAGTTGAGCCTCGTAACCTTGATAAAGTTCCCATACCAGAACATATAGTAGACAAATATAATTTAAACCGACAAAAACTTGAAAGCAAAAGTCAGCAACTTGAACTATTTTGATTATGGCTCTTCGGTATTTGTTAGAGAAGCAAATAGTAAATAGGGGAAAGTTTGTATTTAATCTTCATGTTCACAACAAGATTTTTCCTGCACATTGGGAACAGGATCATAACCTCCTGGATGAAAAGGATGACAGCGTAAAATCCGCATAATAGCTATCCAACTTCCCCGAAATACTCCAAACCGCTCAATTGCTTGAATCGCATACAGAGAACAAGTAGGTTGAAAGCGACAAGTAGGAGGAAACAAAGGAGAAATAAATAACCGATAACCTTTAATTAACCAAATCAATAATATTTTCATACCCAAATCTAATAAAGTAGGATTAAAGGGAAAAATACCTCTATTTGACATTGTTTAACACATTTCTCAGCTTGGAAACCATTTCTCCATTATCCCTGCAAATTGCCCCTGCAGCGGTTTGGGTAGGATTAATTATCTTTATTGCTTGGGTGGTATATCGCTTTACCGATAGTGAGGCGGAAATCATCCGTAAAATCGTGCATATTGGCATGGGTAATGTGATTTTAATTGCTTGGTGGTTAGATATTCCTGCTTATGTAGGAATTACGGCTTCAGTTTTTGCGAGTCTTATCACTTTATTATCCTATAAATTCCCCATTCTTCCTGGTATTAATAGTGTGGGTCGTCAGAGTCTGGGGACATTTTTCTATGCTGTGAGTATAGGGGTTTTAATGGGTATTTTTTGGTATTTACACCAACCTCAATATGCTGTTTTAGGAATTATGATTATGGCTTGGGGTGATGGATTAGCTGCTTTAATTGGTAAACGTTTTGGTAAACATAAATATATAGTTTTCGGTTCTTAAAAAAGTTGGGAAGGTTCTTTAACGGTAACTTTAAG
>Ga0082207_1000280_pt1 | contig 29923 bp, 24 predicted proteins | sample LakMenEpi10Aug09_FD_71540 | JGI IMG/M metagenome (GOLD analysis project Ga0082207, IMG submission 71540)
CTCACCCTGGCGGGCGCAGGTTCAGGCAACACCCGCGTGCTCCCCCCCCGCATCGCCTGGCTGATGCAGACCGGGCAAGTGTCCCCGGGCGGCGTGATGGCGGTGACCTTCACCAACAAGGCCGCCAAGGAAATGCTCACGCGCTTGTCGGCCATGCTGCCGGTGAACGTGCGCGGCATGTGGATTGGGACCTTTCATGGCCTGTGCAACCGTTTTCTGCGCGCACACTGGAAAGCGGCGGGCCTGCCGCAGAGCTTTCAGATCCTCGATGCGTCCGACACGGTGTCGGCCATCAAGCGTGTGATCAAGGCGATGAACCTCGACGAAGAGCGTTTCGTGCCCAAGCAGGTGTCTTGGTTCATTGCCGCCAGCAAGGAAGATGGCCTGCGCCCTGGTGATGTCGACATACGCGACGCGCACACACAAAAGCTGGTGGACATCTACCGCGCCTACGAAGACCAGTGCAAGCGCGAAGGGGTGGTCGACTTCGCTGAGTTGATGCTGCGCACGGTGGAGATCATGCGTGACGAACCGGCGATCCGTGAGCACTACCGGCGGCGCTTTCGGCACATCCTGGTCGATGAGTTCCAGGACACCAACCGCCTGCAGTACGCCTGGCTCAAGATGTTCTCCCCGCTGCCCGGTGAGGCGGCCGCCGATGGGGCGGCCTACGGCCCGCAGGGCGTGTTCGCGGTCGGTGACGACGACCAGAGCATCTACGCCTTTCGTGGTGCGCAAGTGGGCAATATGCGGGATTTCGAACGCGAGTACCGCGTCGAGCAGGTCATCAAGCTGGAGCAGAACTACCGCAGCATGGGGCATATCCTGGATGCGGCCAATGAGCTGATTGCGCATAACGAAAGACGCCTGGGCAAGAACCTGCGCACCGATGCCGGCCCGGGCGAGCCCATCCGTGTGCACGAAGCCACCAGCGACTTTGCCGAGGCCCAGTGGGTACTGGAAGAAATCGGTCAGCTGCACCGTGCCGGGACCGAAAGGCGCGAGGTGGCCATCCTGTACCGCAGCAATGCGCAGAGCCGAGTGATGGAAAGTGCGCTGTTCAACGCCGGTGTGCCCTACCGTGTCTATGGCGGTCTGCGCTTCTTCGAACGGGCCGAGGTCAAGCATGCGCTGGCCTACCTGCGCCTGATCGAGAACCCCAACGACGACACGAGCTTCTTGCGGGTGGTCAACTTCCCGGCGCGCGGCATCGGCGCGCGAAGCGTGGAGCAACTCCAAGACGCCGCCCGTGCCAGTGGCCGCAGCCTGGCGCAAAGCGTGGGCGCATTGGGCGGGGCCGCCGCCACCAAGGTGGCGGGCTTTGTGCAACTCATTGACCGCCTGCGCGAGGCCACCCGCGGCCTGACGTTGCGCGAGATCATCGAGCACATGCTGCACGACTCGGGCCTGCTCGACTTCTACAAGACGGACAAGGAAGGCGCTGACCGTATCGAGAACCTGGAGGAACTGGTCAACGCCGCGGAGGCCTTCGTGACGCAGGAGGGCTTTGGCCGCGATGCGGTGGCCCTGCCGGTGGACGAGTTGGGTCCAGGCACATTGGCGACACCCGATGAGGCCGGCGTTTCGGCTGCCGCGGCCGTCGATGTGACGCCCGATGCGGAGACGGGCGAAATCATGAGCCCGCTGGCCGCCTTTCTCACGCATGCCTCGTTGGAGGCCGGCGACAACCAGGCCGAGGCCGGGCAGGATGCGATTCAGTTGATGACCATCCACGCGGCCAAGGGACTTGAGTTCGATGCCGTCTTCATCACCGGCCTCGAAGAAGGCCTATTCCCCCACGAGAACGCCTTGAGCGACGCCGACGGCGTGGAGGAGGAGCGTCGCCTGATGTACGTGGCCATTACCCGGGCCCGCAAGCGGCTGTACCTCACCTTCAGCCAGACACGCCTGCTGCACGGCCAAACCCGCTACAACGTGCGCAGCCGCTGGTTCGACGAGTTGCCCGAGGAGGCGCTGAAGTGGCTGACGCCGCGCACCGCGGGTTTCGGTTCGGGCTATGCGAAGGCTTATCAGGACGCATGGTCGCGCGGCTCAGGGCTGGGTTCCATGGTTGGCGCGGGTCGTGTCCCACCGCGAACGAATCCGCCGGCGGGCACCGATGGCCGTCCCCTGCGCGTGGGCCAGGGTGTCTTTCACACCAAGTTCGGCGAGGGAGTGGTCGTGACGCTTGAAGGCTCAGGCACCGATGCGCGGGCGCAGGTCAACTTCGGACGCCACGGCATGAAGTGGCTGGCCCTGAGCGTGGCCAAGCTCACACCGGTGGACTGACCTCGTCGGGGGCGTCTTCATCGGTGCGGCGTTCCATGTCGTCGCCAGCGCCGAAGGTCTGCACGAACATGAAATAGAGGCTGGCGTAGAACACCACGCTCAGCGTCAGGCCCAACGGCATCGCCAGCACCCCGATCAGGTTGCCCATTCCCAGCGCCTGCAACAGCAGGCCCAGGGTCAGGCCGGTGGCCGCCAGCAGCACAACCCAGGCGGCCGCGTAGGTGATGAAGGCGCCCTTGCTGCGCCAGATCGCCAGGGTTGAGGAGAACAAGGCCTGTGCCGCGCCCTGCTGGCCCCACCACACCAGGGCCGGGGCATGCCAGAAGGGAATGCTCAGCAACAGGGTCAGGCCCAGGCGTGCGTACAGCCCGCCTGCCAATTGCGGGTCGGCCAGCAACAGGCGCAACTGCTCGCGGGTGGCGTCGTCGTCACGGCCGCCGGCCATCAGTTCCTGAAGTTCATTGAGTTTGCCCCCATCGATCGCGTCTGACGCCATCAGCACCAACAGCGATAGGAACCCATAGGCCGCGCAGAGCGTCAAGAGCCTGCGGCGGCGCAGCGGGTCGGTGCGCCAGGGTGCCAGATACAGGCCCGGCAGCGGCCGCTGCCCGCGCACGGCGGCGGCCGTGCCCATCATCATGACAAGACCCAGCATCGGCACAGCGGCCAGCACCACCACGCCCCCCAGCACCGGCACCAGCATGAGCACCAGGGCGAAGCACAGGAAGGTGCCGAACAGGCCAGCCAGCCCCAGGGGTTGCCGGGCAAATATCTTCAGGGCCTGGACCACCCATTGCAGCCCTTGGCGGGGCTGTACTGGCTTGAGGATGAGCTTCATGCGGTCGGACTCCATGACTCAGCCCTGCACGGCGTGCCACGGTTGCTCGCGGCGCGAGCGCAGTACCCGTTCAAAGTGTGTGGGGTCGTGCGGCTTGAGCATTGATGCCTCCCGCGGCAGGTGGAAGTCCCAGAGGCGGGAAGTCCAGAACCGCAGAGCCGCCGCACGCAACATCGCGGGCAGGAGGCGGTGTTCGGTGGCTGAAAGGGGCCGCACCGATTCGTAGGCCCCCACGAAGGCCTGAGCCCGGTCCAGTTCCAGTGCGCCCGTGTCCAAGTCGATGCACCAGTCGTTCAGACACACCGCCAGGTCGAACAGCCAGGTGTCCACGCCGGCGAAGTAGAAGTCGAAGAACCCGCTGAGCTTCTCGTGACCTGGCAGGCCATCGAACATGACGTTGTCCCGGAACAGGTCTGCATGCACCGGCCCACGCGGCAGTTCACGGTAGGCGGCCGATTGCGAGAGCTGCCGTTGGAAGGCGAGCTCGTCGCTCAAGAGCGCGGCCCTGTCCTCTTCCAGGTAGGGCAGCACCACCGGCACCGTCTGTTCCCACCAGGGCAGGCCGCGCAGATTGGGTTGGCTCATCGGAAAGTCCTGACCCACCAAATGCATGCGCGCCAGCATGGCGCCCACCTGGCTGCAGTGGTGCTCATTGGGTGCCAGCTGGTGCCCGCCCTGCAGCTTGTTCACCACCGCCGCTGGCTTGCCTTTGAGGGTAAAGAGAATCTGGTCACGGGCATCGGCCCTGGGCAATGGAACCGGAATGCCCCGCAGGGCCAAATGCTGCATCAGCCGCAGGTAGAAGGGCAGCTGCTCAAACGTCAAGCGTTCGAACAGGGTAAGCACCCAATCGCCCGCATCGGTGGTCACGAAGTAGTTCGTGTTCTCGATCCCCGCGCCGATGCCGCGCAGCGACTGCAGGCGGCCGAGCTGCAGCGGTTCGATGAAGGCTTGGACCTCCTGTTCGGAGACCTCGGTGAAGACGGCCATGGGTGCGGGGTGCGTAAACTGCCCATTCTATGAAACCCCTGATGCTGCTGGTCGACGGCTCCAGCTACCTCTACCGCGCCTACCACGCGATGCCCGATCTGCGCTCGCCCAACGGTTTTCCCACCGGGGCGGTGCACGGAATGGTGGCCATGATGAAGCGCCTGCGGGACCAGTACCCCGCTGAGCATGCGGCCTGCGTGTTCGACGCCTCAGGGCCCACTTTTCGCGATGCGTGGTACCCCGAGTACAAGGGCCACCGCGCCCCCATGCCTGAGCCGCTGGTGGAACAGATCGAGCCCATTCATGAGGTGGTGAGGCTGCTGGGTTGGCCGGTGCTGCAGGTGGGCGGTATCGAGGCTGATGATGTGATCGGAACCGTGGCGCAAGTCGCAGCGGCCAGCGGACATCGGGTTCTGATCTCCACAGGTGACAAGGATTTGGCGCAGTTGGTGACGCCGGACGTGGGCCTGGTCAACACCATGAGCAACGAATCGCTCGACGAGGCCGGTGTGTTGGCCAAGTTCGGCGTGCCGCCCGATCGCATCATCGACTACCTGACCCTGATGGGCGATGCGGTGGACAATGTGCCGGGCGTGGAGAAGGTGGGGCCGAAGACCGCGGCCAAGTGGATTGCCGAGTTCGGTAGCCTGGACGGCGTGATCGCAGCGGCGGCCTCCATCAAGGGTGTGGCCGGCGAGAACCTGCGCAAGGCACTGGACTGGCTGCCCATGGGGCGACGCCTGGTGACGGTCAAGTGTGACTGCGATCTCGGCGCCGATGTCGCCGGCTGGCCGGCGCTGGAGGCCCTGGCGCTGAAGCCGGTGGACCAGGACGCGCTGCACGACTTCTACCAGCGCTATGGTTTTCGCACTTGGCTCAAGGAGCTTGACGCTCAAGGTGTGCGGGGTTCGGGTGCGGTGGTTCAGCCGGTGTCTTCCCCGGGGCACACCTCGGGGCCGGCTGGCCAGGCCGATAGGGCTGACGCCGGTGGAGATGGCCATGACCCGGTTGCGGTGCCGCCGCTGACCGAGCCGGTTCACTACGAAACCATCCTCACCGAGGCCCAGTTCGACGATTGGCTGGGCCGGTTGCAGGCCGCGCCACTGGCGGCCTTTGACACCGAGACCGATTCGCTCGATCCGATGGCTGCGCGCCTGGTGGGCCTGAGCTTTTCGGTCACACCGGGGCAGGCGGCCTACATTCCGCTGCACCATGACTACCCAGGCGTGCCGCCACAGCTGGACCCGGTGATGGTGCTGCAGCGCCTTCGCCCCTGGTTGGAAGACCCAAGTGCGGCCAAGCTGGGCCAGAACATCAAGTACGACCTCCATGTGATGGCCAACGCCGGCATCATGGTGCGCGGTTATGTGCACGACACGCTGCTGCAGAGTTATGTCCTGGAGGCGCATCGTCCGCACGGACTTGAAAGCCTGGCCGAGCGGCACCTCAACCGAAAGGGCCTGTCGTACGAGGACGTGTGCGGCAAGGGCGTGCACCAGATTGCCTTCTCGCAGGTGGACCTCGACGAGGCCACGCGCTATTCGGGTGAAGACAGCGACATGACCTTGCACGTGCACCAGGTGCTGTGGCCGCAGCTCGAGCGAGCCGATGGCCTGCGCAAGGTGTACCAAGAGATCGAGATGCCCTGCGCTGTCATCCTGCAGCGCATGGAGCGCCATGGGGTATTGGTGGACGTGGCCGTGCTGCAGCAGCAAAGCCGTGAGTTGGGCGAACGCATCATGGCGTTGGAACAGCAGGCTTACGAGATCGCCGGTCAGCCCTTCAACCTGGGTTCGCCCAAGCAGATCGGCGAGATCTTGTTCAACCGACTGGGCCTGCCGGTCAAGAAGAAGACCGCCACCGGCGCACCCTCCACCGACGAGGAGGTGCTGCAGGAGCTCGCCGCGGACTACCCGCTGCCGGCCAAGCTGCTCGAGCACCGCAGCCTGTCCAAGCTCAAGAGCACCTACACCGACAAACTCCCCCAGATGGTGAATGCCAAGACCGGCCGGGTGCACACGAGCTACCAGCAAGCCGTGGCAGTGACGGGCCGCTTGTCCAGCAACGAACCGAATCTGCAGAACATCCCCATCCGCACGGCCGAGGGAAGGCGCATCCGCGAGGCCTTCATCGCCCCAACGGGCCATGTGCTGATGAGTGCCGACTATTCGCAGATCGAGCTGCGCATCATGGCCCACATCAGCGAAGACCCTGGCCTGCTGCGCGCCTTCGCCGAGGGCCGTGATGTCCACAAGGCCACCGCCAGCGAGGTCTTCGGTGTGCCGGTTGATGAGGTGAGTTCCGAGCAGCGCCGCTATGCCAAGGTGATCAACTTCGGACTGATCTACGGCATGGGCGCCTTCGGTCTGGCCTCCAACCTGGGTATCGAGCAGAAGGCCGCGCGCGACTACATCGACCGCTATTTCGCCCGCTTTGCTGGCGTAAAGCGCTATATGGACGAGACCAAGGCGCAGGCTGCCGAGCGTGGCTATGTGGAAACGGTGTTCGGCCGCCGTCTGTACCTGCCGGAGATCCGCGGCGGCAACGGCCCGCGCCGCTCGGCCGCCGAGCGACAGGCCATCAATGCACCGATGCAGGGCACCGCCGCCGACCTGATCAAACTGGCGATGATCGCGGTGCAGAAGGCACTGGACGATGAGAACCGCGCCACCCGCATGGTGATGCAGGTGCACGATGAACTGGTGCTGGAGGTGCCCGAGGCGGAAATCGGATGGGCCCGCGACATGCTGCCGCGGCTGATGGCCGGTGTGGCCGAACTGAAGGTACCGCTACTGGCCGAGGTGGGCACGGGCCCGAACTGGGAGCAGGCTCACTGATCAAGTAGCGCGGCGTTCACCCCCGCGCTCAACTGCGCTCGATGCAGGCGAAGGCCGAGTGGTTGTGGATGCTCTCGAAATTCTCCACCTCCACGCGGTAGGCACCGATGCCCGGCTCGGCATTCAGGCGCAGCGCCACATCGCGCACCAGGTCTTCCACGAACTTGGGGTTCTCGTAGGCCCGCTCGGTGATCCACTTCTCGTCGGGCCGCTTGAGCAACGGCCAGATTTCGCTCGAGGCGCTTTCCTCGGCGAAGCGCACCAGCTCTTCCCAGGCCAGTGACTGCAGCGCTTCGGCGCGGATGGTCACCTGCGAGCGCTGGTTATGCGCGCCGTAGTCGGAGATTTCCTTCGAGCACGGGCACAGGCTTTTGACCGGAACGGCCACCTCGCACCACACCTGGCTGCGTCCACCCACGCGCTGGGCAACCCAACGGCCCTGGTAGTCCAGCAGGCTGGCCACACCCGATACCGGTGCGCGCTTGCGGATGAAGAAGGTGAAGGCGGCCTCGATTCGGCCTTCCTCGGCTGTCAGCCGCTGCAGCATCTCTTCCAGGCCGGCGCGCAGGGCATGCGCATCCAAGGCATCGCTTTGGGCATCCTGGTCATTGAGCCAGGCCACGAAGCGAGACATGTGGGTGCCTTTCTTGTCGGCCGGCAAGGCCACGTCCAGCGTCCACTCGGCGGCTGTCTGCTGCACTTGGCCGGCCACACGCACCTTCAAGGGGTAGCGCACGCCCTTGACCCCCACGCGCTGGATGGCCAAGTGGCGCTCGTCGGGCTCACTTTGCGTGTCGGGGATGGGCAGGGCGTGGGTGGGGTGCGTCATGGGGCCAAAACAGGAGGCGCAAAGGCGCGCCTGAACAACTCTGCAAACCTCACATTGTCTCGCAGGCGCGCCGAAGCTGCTGACCCTGCCGAACTTGGCAGATCACGCAGATCAGGCAGATCGCGTGGATCAGGCGGCCGCCGCTGCCCGTGCGGCGCCGGCTGCGCTGGTGGGAAAGCGCTCGCGTATCGAGCGCTCGATCCCAGCCGCGTCCAGGCCCATCTGCGCGTTCAGCTTGCCCGGGTCGCCATGTTCGATGAACAGGTCCGGATAGCCCAGATTGAGCACTGGCATGACCACACCCTGCGCCTGCAGGAACTCCAGCACGGCCGAGCCGGCTCCGCCCATCAGGCAGCCGTCCTCCACCGTGACCAGGGCGTCATGGGAACGCGTCAACTGCAGCACCAACTCAGCGTCCAAGGGCTTCACGAAGCGCATATCGGCCACTGTGGCGTTCAGCGCCTCGGCCGCCTTGAGCGCGGGATGCAGCAGCGTGCCGAAGGCCAGGATGGCCACGCGTGGCTGCCCGGCCAGGGCCGGTGCGGCCTGGCGGCGCACCACACCCTTGCCCCATTCGAAGGTGTCCAGATCGGTGCCGGCGTCCACGCCCACACCGGCGCCGCGCGGATAGCGAACCGCCACCGGGTGGTTCTGCGCGTGGGCCGTGGACAGGGCCATGCGGCATTCCCGCTCGTCCGAAGGCGCCAGCAGGCTCATGTTCGGAATGCAGCGCACGAAGGCGATGTCGTAGGCCCCGGCGTGCGTGGCGCCATCGGCGCCCACAATACCCGCGCGGTCAAGCGCGAAGACCATGGGCAGGTTCTGCAGGGCCACGTCGTGGATGAGCTGGTCGTAGCCGCGCTGCAGGAAGGTGGAGTAGATGGCCACCACCGGTTTGAGGCCTTCGCAGGCCAGGCCACCGGCGAAGGTGACTGCGTGCTGCTCGGCAATGCCCACGTCGTGGCAGCGCTGCGGGTAGCGTTTCTGGAACTCCACCATGCCCGAGCCTTCCAGCATGGCCGGCGTGATGCCCACCAGGCGGGCGTCCGCAGCGGCCATGTCGCACAGCCAGTTGCCGAACACCTGGGTGAAGGTGGGCTTAGGCGGCGTGCTGGGCTTTTGGATGCCCTGCGTGGGATCGAAGGGCGAGGGCCCGTGGTATTTGATCGGGTCGGCCTCGGCCAACTTGTAGCCATAGCCCTTCTTGGTGACCACGTGCAGGAACTGCGGGCCCTTCATCTGGCGCATGTTCTCCAGCGTGGGGATCAGCGCGTCCAGGTCGTGCCCATCGATGGGGCCGACATAGTTGAAGCCGAATTCCTCGAAGATGGTGGACGGCGCCACCATGCCCTTGGCATGTTCTTCGAAGCGGCGCGCCAGTTCAAACAACGGCGGTGCGTTGCGCAGCACGCTCTTGGCCGATTCGCGCGCGGCGGCGTAGAACTTGCCGCTCATCAGGCGCGCCAGGTACTTGTTGAGCGCACCCACCGGCGGGCTGATCGACATGTCGTTGTCGTTGAGCACCACCAGCAGGTCGGCAGTCAGTCCGCCGTGCGGAACCCCGCCGTTGTTCAGTGCCTCGAAGGCCATGCCCGCGCTCATCGCACCATCACCGATGATGGCCACGGCCTTGCGGTTCTCACCCTTGAGCTGAGCCCCCATCGCCATGCCCAGTGCGGCGGAAATCGACGTGGATGAGTGCGCGGTGCCAAACGTGTCGTATTCGCTCTCGTCACGGCGCGGGAAGCCCGACAGGCCGCCCATCTGGCGCAGGGTGTGAAAGCGTTCGCGCCGCCCGGTGAGGATCTTGTGCGGGTAGGTTTGATGACCCACATCCCACACGAGACGGTCTTCGGGCGTGTTGAAGACCGCATGCAGGGCGATCGTCAGCTCCACCGTTCCCAGGTTGCTCGACAGGTGACCACCGGTCTTGCCCACCGAATGAAGCAGGAACTCGCGCAACTCGCGCGACAAGGTCTTCAGTTCCAGGCGCGACAGCCGCCGCAGATCGGCCGGGCTGTGGATGGATTCCAGAAGCGGGTAGTGGGGATTGGACATGAAGGGTCCTCCGGAAATCGGTGGTGGACGTCAATACTGGCGCCGCACCACCAGGTCAGCGAGTTCGCGCAGCCGTTGGGTGTCGGGCAGGGCGCTGGCCGAAAGGGCCTGCAGGGCCTGCTCATGCAGTTCGTGGGCGTGCCGCTGGGCGCCTTGCAGCCCCATCAGCGACACATACGTCGGCTTGGATTGTTCCTGATCCTTGCCCGCCGTCTTGCCCAGCACTTCAGTGTCCTGGGTCACGTCCAGGATGTCGTCGACCACCTGAAAGGCCAGGCCGATGGCGTGCCCATACCGGCTCAGTGCATCGCGCGTGGCGCCGGTGGCGCTGCCGCAAGCCGCACCCATGTCCACACTGGCCTGCAGCAGGGCGCCCGTCTTGAGCTCGTGCATGCGCCGCAACTCGGCTTCGTTGAGGGCATGCCCCACGCTGGCCAGATCGATGGCCTGGCCCCCGGCCATGCCGCTGTGGCCGGCACCTCGGGCCAGCAGCGCCACCAGTCGCGCCTGCAGCGCCGGCGGTATCTCCGCCTCATCCAGGGGGGTCAAAAGCTCAAAGGCCAGCGCCTGCATGGCGTCTCCCGCCAGCATCGCTTGAGCCTGCCCGAACTGCACGTGCACGGTGGGCTTCCCACGGCGCAGCACGTCGTTGTCCATGCAGGGCATGTCATCGTGCACCAGCGAGTAGGCGTGGATCAGCTCCACCGCACACGCCGCCCGCAGGGCGACCGGGGCTTGCCCATCCACGGCCTGTGCCGCGGCCAGCACCAGCAGCGGCCGCAGGCGCTTGCCGCCGTCGAGCACCCCGTAGCGCATGGCCAAGCCCAAGCCAGCCGGCGCATCGGCCGGCACCCAGGTCGAAAGCGCCGCTTCCACCCGGCGCAGTTGCTCGACCATCCAGGCCTGAAGGTCCAGGCTCACGCCTCTCTCCAGGGCTTGAGTTGTCCGTCTTCCAGCACCTTCACCTGTTGTTCCACCGCCTGCAGACGGTCTCGACAGAAGCTGAGCAGTTGCGCACCGCGTCGGTACGCGACCAGCAATTCATCCAGGGGCAGGCGGCCTGACTCCATGACCTGCACCAACTCATCGAGTTCGGCCAGCGCATCTTCGTAGCGGGCAGGCAGGGCAGCGCCGGTGACTTCTGCGGATTCCTCAGGCAAGGCGGACTTCATGGGGCGTGAGGGCAATCGAAAACCCTGATTGTAGGTGTCGCTCAACTGTCAACTTGAGTTGACATCCATATTTGACATCATGATACGCCGATGGGCATTTGGCAGTGGGTAGAATCCCGTCCCCTTTTGCCTACCTTGCCCAACCCGTCTACGGAGGTTCCCCGGGGATCATGTCGGACCTGAGCATCGGGCTGGAAGCCCTGGAGCGCAGCCGCTCTCAACTCTCGGTTTCGTCCTATTTCAGCGAGGCGTTGTTCCAGGAGGAACAGCGGCTCATCTTCGATGGATCGCCACGTTACCTCGGCCATGAGCTTGCTGTGCCCGAGGTCGGCGACTACTTTGCCTTGCCCGCTGAGGGTGAGGGTCGCGCGCTCGTGCGAACACGCGACGGTGTGGAGCTGATCTCCAACGTCTGCCGGCATCGCCAGGCGGTGATGCTCAAGGGGCGGGGCCACACGCGCCAGAACGTGGTGTGCCCACTTCACCGGTGGACCTACGACCTGCACGGCCAGCTGGTGGGTGCGCCGCACTTCACCGACGATCCCTGCCTGAACCTGCGCAACTACCCGGTGCAGTCCTGGAACGGCCTGGTGTTTGAGGCCGGCAAGCGCCATGTGGCCACCGAATTGGTCCGCCTGGGCGTTCAGCGTGAACTCGACTTCAGCGGCTTCGTGCTGGACAAGGTGCATGTGCACGAGTGCGCCTACAACTGGAAGACCTTCATCGAGGTGTACCTCGAGGACTACCACGTGGGGCCTTTCCACCCTGGCCTGGGCGGCTTCGTCGCCTGCGAGGACCTGCGCTGGGAGTTCGGCCAGCACCACAGCGTGCAGACAGTGGGTGTGCACAAGGCCCTGGAGCGGCCAGGCTCGCCCGCGTACCAGCGTTGGCACGACGCGGTGCTGAAGTACCGCAACGGTGTACCGCCAGCCCATGGCGCCATCTGGCTCACCTACTTCCCCACGCTCATGGTGGAGTGGTACCCCCATGTGCTCGTGGTCAGCCACCTGATTCCCAAGGGCCCGCAGAAGACGGTCAACGTGGTCGAGTTCTTCTACCCGGAGGAGATCGCTGCGTTCGAGCGCGAATTCGTGGAAGCGGAGCAGGCGGCGTACATGGAGACCTGCGTGGAAGATGATGAAATTGCGCTGCGCATGGACGCTGGACGCCGCGCCCTGATGGAGCGCGGCGACGACGAGGTGGGCCCCTACCAAAGCCCCATGGAGGATGGCATGCAGCACTTCCACGAGTGGTACCGGCAGGCCATGCAGGACGCCCCGCATGCCGGCCATTCCCCACCGTTGCGGTGATGTAGATGGGACCTCTGATTTCGGTGACCGACTTCCAGGCCCTGCGCCAGGGTGCCGTGGGCCTGGTTGTGCTTGATTGCGGCTTTGACCTCTTCGATGTGACCGCGGGCGAGCGGGCCTACGGCGAGGGCCACCTCCCAGGGGCCATGTATGCCCACCTTGACCGCGACCTCAGTGGACAAAAGTCCACCCGTGGGCCGGTGGACGGCGGCCGGCATCCCTTGCCCAGCCGCACAGACTGGGCCCAGCGGCTGGGGCAGTGGGGCATCACCCCCGCCACGCCGGTGGTCGCCTATGACGATCAGGGCGGCTGCTACGCGGCCAGGGCCTGGTGGATGCTGCGCTGGATGGGGCACCGGTCGGTGGCGGTTCTCGATGGGGGCAAAGGGGCTTGGCGGGCCGCCGGTGGGGAGCTGCACACGCAGCCACCGGCGCCCACACCAGCGCCTGACTACCCGCTGTCCGACCCCGCCATGCCCACGTTCAGCGCCATGGAGTTGTTGACGCATCTGGGCCGGGTGAGCCTGGTGGATGCCCGTGCAGGTGAGCGCTACCGGGGCGAGACCGAACCGTTGGATACGCGGGCCGGCCACATCCCGGGTGCCGTCAACCGATTCTTCAAGGACAACCTGCAGGCCGATGGGCGGTTCAAGCCCGTTGCACAGCTGCGCGACGAGTGGCGGCCTCTGCTGCAGTCGGGCCTTCAAGTGGTGCACCAGTGCGGCTCGGGCGTGACCGCGTGCCACAACCTGCTGGCCCTGGCCCATGCAGGCCTGGGTGAGGGTGCTCTGTATCCGGGTTCCTGGAGCGAATGGTCGGCTGATCCGCAAAGGCCGGTGGCCATCGGCTGAGGGCGATCGCTCGGGCGGGTGGGTGCCTGAACTCAATCGACGCAGGCGGCATAGCGCCCGCATGTCCCCGGTTTGATCTGGGGCAAGGGCAGTGACGCCTTCACGGTTTGATACTGTGGCGTCTCATCACCCTATGGTTCACGCCTGCAGGAGCGCTCACCATGTACAGCCGAATCCTGGTTCCCACCGACGGTTCCGACATCACACGCAAGGCCGTGGAGGCCGCCATTGCATTGGCACGCCGCCTGGATGCCCAGCTGTTTGCGGTGTCGGTGAAGGAGCCCTTTCCCTACAGCGCCATCAGCGAGGTCCAGCCCATCGCCCCGCAGGAGTTCTATGAGGCGCAAGAGAAGGTGGCCAGCCAGCGTGTCACTGCGGTGGTCGAGGCGGCCCGGGCGCAGCAAGTGGCCTGCAGCGGCTACACGGTGGAGTCACTGCACCCCTGGGAAGCCATCATCGACCATGGCAAGGCCAAGGGCTGTGACCTCATCGTGATGGCTTCCCACGGGCGCCGTGGAGTGGCGGCCATGCTGTTGGGCAGCGAAACCCAACGTGTGCTGCTGCACAGCCCCATCCCCGTCTTGATCGTGAAGTGAGAGGCTGCCCGCTTCAGTGCGGGTGCAGAATTTCGCCGGCCAGCAGCACCAGCGCCAAGCCAGCGGCCAACCACAACACCTGCTGCAGTGTTTCGCGAAAGGCCAAGCGCCGCTGCATCTGCGGCAGAAGGTCGGCCACGGCCACATAGATGAAACTGCTGGCAGCCACCACCAACAGGTAGGGGAACACCTGCTTCAGGTCGGCCATGGCGAAATAGCCCACCAGCCCGCCGGCCACCGCCGCCATGCCCGACAGCGCATTGAAGAGCAGGGCGCGCGCACGCGAAAAGCCCGCGTTCAACAGCACGATGAAGTCGCCGATCTCCTGCGGGATCTCGTGCGCGACGATGGCCAGCGTGGTGACCACACCCAGCTTCACATCCGTGAGGAAGGCTGCCGCGATGATCACACCGTCCACGAAGTTGTGAATGCTGTCGCCCAGCAGGACCGACCAACCGCCGGCGCCCGCCTGTTCGGCGTCGAAGCCATGGTGATGGTGGTGGTGGGGGTGGTCACCCTCGTGGTGATGGCTGTGGCGGTACAGCTCGGCCTTTTCCAACAGGAAGAAGAAGAGCAGGCCGCCCAGCAGGGTCACGAAGAGTTCGTGGGTGGGCGCAGCGGCTGACTCGAAGGCTTCGGGCAGCACGTTGAGCAGGGCCGTGCCCAGCAGCACGCCTGCGGACAGGCTCACCAGGCTGTGCACGATACGACCCAGCACGTGCGTGGTGAGGCTGGCTGCGGCCAACACCGACAGCAGGCCACCCAATCCGGTGGCCAAGATGATGTAGGCGAGGGTCAAGCTAGTCGCGGAAGTTGTTGAAGGTCAGTGGCGCCTCGCTCACTTCCTTCTTCAGCAGCGCGATGGCCGTCTGCAGGTCGTCGCGCTTGCCGCCGGTCACGCGAACCGAGTCGCCCTGGATGGCGGCCTGAACCTTGACCTTGCTCTGCTTGATCAGGGTTTGGATCTTCTTGCCCAGATCGGACTCGATGCCTGTCTTGATCTTGACCAGCTGCTTGAGCTTGTCCCCACCGATCTTTTCGGGCTTGGCGCTGTCGTCCAGAAAGCGGACATCCACGCTGCGCTTGGTGAGCTTGGCCAGCAGGATGTCCTTGATCTGCTGGAGCTGGAAGTCGCTGTCAGCAAACAGCGTGAGCTCCTTGTTGCTGCCCTTGTCGGACAGCTCGATGCGGGCATCGCTGCCCTTGAAATCGAAGCGGGTGCCGATTTCCTTGTTGCTCTGGTCGACAGCGTTGCGCACCTCGACCAGATTCGGTTCAACGACCACATCAAAGCTCGGCATGGTTCAAAAGGCCCGGGGGCACGGTGTTTTCTGGGGGAAAATTTTGCCATGCCTGCTTCCGCACCGCCCGACAGGCCTGTCGGTGCCATCCCTGCACGCCACGCCTTGGTGGTGGAGGAGGGCGTGAGCCTGCGCATGCTCAACACCCTGGGCCTGCCGGCGCAGGCCGCCCACCTGGTGCGCGTGGACAGCGAAGCGGCAGTTCGCCGCGTGGTCGACCATCCGCAGTGGGGCATGGCCCCGAAGATGGTGCTGGGGGGCGGCAGCAACCTCGTGTTCACTCGGGATCCCGCTGCCCTTGTGATCAAGGTGGAGGTCATGGGTATTCGTGTGGTTCACGAAGACACTCACGCGGTGATCGTGGAGGCCGGTGCCGGGGTCGGTTGGCATGAATTGGTGTGTTGGACACTGGCCCATGGCCTGCCCGGCCTGGAGAACATGGCCCTGATCCCGGGCACGCTGGGGGCAGCGCCGGTGCAGAACATCGGGGCCTATGGCGTTGAGCTCAAGGACCGTTTCCATTCCTTGGTCGCGGTTGATCTGGTCACGGGGCGTACGGTCGAACTCGATGCGCGCGCCTGCGCGTTTGGCTACCGCGACAGCGTTTTCAAGCAAACCGGCTTCGGAGGGCTGGCGGGCAAGAGCGTGATCACACGGGTGCGCCTTCGCTTGCCCAGACCCTGGCAGCCCATCGTGGGCTACCTGGATCTGCAGCGGCGCATTGAAGACTCGGGCATCACGAGCCCTTCGCCACAGCAGATCTTCGATTGGGTATGCGAAATCCGGCGCGCCAAGCTGCCGGACCCGGCGGTGCTGGGCAATGCCGGCAGCTTCTTCAAGAACCCGGTGGTCAGCGCCGAGCAGTGCCGCGACATCATCGCTCGCGACCCAGGTATCGTGCACTATCCCTTGGAAGATGGCAGCGTGAAGTTGGCCGCTGGCTGGCTGATCGACGCCTGCGGTTGGAAGGGCAGAAGCGTGGGCCGCGCCGGCGTGTACGACAAGCAAGCCCTGGTGCTCGTCAACCGCGGCGGCGCCACCGGGGCCGAGGTGCTGACCCTGGCCCGCGCCATCCAGACCAGCGTCTACGAGCGCTTTGGCATTCGCCTGGAACCCGAGCCAATCATCATCTGAAAAATGGGGTCAGTGTCATTTAATTTGCGAACCGCGTTGTTCGCAACAAAATTCACTCTGACCCTGTTTTTCTAAGAAATCACATAGGCGCCGGCGCCGGTCGCGATCAGGGTGCCTTCGTCGTTGAGCAGCCGCATTTGGGTCGAACCGATGCGGCCGCCCAAACGGGTGACGATGGCTTGGGCAAAGAAGTGCTGGCCCAGGCCCGGGCGCAGGTAATCGATGCGCATGTCGATGGTGCCCATCTTCGAGAACCGGTGCATGACCTGCTCGGCCGACTCGTGCGGGAACTTTTCGCCGATGGCCACCATGAGCGCGGTGCCGGCGGTGGCGTCCAACACGGCCGCCGTCACGCCGCCGTGCAGGCGTCCATACAGGTAGTGGCCGACCAGATCAGGCCGCATGTCGAATCGGCACACCGTGCCATTGGGGCCGTTTATCTCGTGCAGCTTCATGCCCAACACCTGGTTGAAGGAAATCAGCTCCTCGGTCAGCCGTCGATAGGCGGCTTCGAGCTTGTGCTGTTCGGCCGCACTGCGGCGGCTGGTCGGGTGTGTGCTCATGGGCGAAGATGGTAGCCGCAGCTGGTGTCCAATCCCGACATGGACCTGCACCACCGCGCTCCTCGTCTGCCGATGCTCGATGCCCTTCGTGGCCTGGCCATCGTGTGGATGGTGCTCTTCCACCTGGCATACGACCTGAATCACTTCGGTTGGCTGCAGCCCCGCCAGCAATTCCTCTCCGATCCCTTCTGGACATGGCAGCGTGTGTGCATCGTCAGCCTGTTCATGTTTTGCGCCGGTGCCTCGCAGTCGCTGGCGCTTCGAGCCGGGGTGCCATGGGCGCGCTTTTGGCGGCGCTGGTTTCAGGTGGTCGCTTGCGCGGCAATGGTGTCGGTGGCCACCTGGTTCGTGTTTCCCCAATCCTGGATCAGCTTTGGCGTGTTGCACGGGCTGGCCCTGATGGTGCTGCTGGCGCGGCTCACGGCCGGCCGCTCGCTTCCGGTCTTGTTGGGGCTGGCATTGGCGGCGCTGGCTGCACCCTGGTTCGTGCAACACCCGGTGTTCGACAGCCGCTGGCTCAACGGAGTGGGGCTCGTGACGGCCAAACCCGTGACCGAAGACTACGCGCCGCTGCTGCCGTGGATGGGGATGGTCTGGTTAGGCCTGGCCTTCGGCCCCTGGCTCGAGCGCTTGAGCTTCACCGACAACCGTCTGACCGCCGCCTTGGCGCACGCCGGTCAGTGGCCCTTGAGCATTTACATGCTCCACCAGCCCCTGTTTTGGGGTTTGTTGCTGGGTTTGACTTGGCTGCGCAGCTGATGACGCCGGCCGAGTCAGCTTGATGGGCCCAGCGGCGACAATCTCGCCATGAACAACAAGATCCTGTTTGGCTTCCATGCCGTCACCGTGCGGCTCAAGACGGCCCCAGAGTCGGTCTTGGAGCTGCACCATGATGCGCAGCGGCGGGATGGCCGGATGCGCAGCCTTCTGCAGCGGGCCCAGGAAGCGGGCGTCAAGCTGGTGGACAGCGATGCAGCTGGCCTGGCGCAACTGGCCGGGCGGGCGCCGCATCAGGGTGTGGTGGCGCGGGTCAAGCCGATGAAGGCGCAACACTCGATCGACGACCACCTGGACGAGGTGCACTCCCGCGGAGGCACCCCCTTGCTGCTCGTACTCGATGGCGTGACGGATCCGCACAACCTGGGTGCCTGCCTGCGCGTGGCCGATGGTGCCGGCGCGCAGGCCGTCATTGCGCCGCGCGATCATGCGGTGGGCATCAACGCCACCGTGGCCAAGGTGGCCAGCGGCGCGGCTGAAACCGTGCCCTACTTTATGGTCGTGAACCTGGCGCGGACCCTGGGTGAGCTCAAGGAGCGCCAGATCCGCATCATCGGCACCAGCGACGATGCGCCCAAGTCCTTGTATGAGATAGACCTGAGCGGACCGGTGGCGTTGGTATTGGGTGCCGAAGGGCCTGGGATGCGGCAACTCACCCGCAAGACCTGTGATGAGCTGGTGCACATCCCCATGGCCGGTGCGGTCGAGAGCCTCAATGTGTCGGTGGCGTCGGCCGTGTGTCTTTATGAGGCGCTGCGTCAGCGGCGGGCATCCGATCCCACCCAGACAGACGGCACCTGATCAGCCCGACACAGACGTCGACACAGACGCCGACCCTGCGTGGGCCCGAAGATCAGCATCCAAGGCCCCCCGCTCGTCGAACACCACACAGCGCCCGCGCCAGTGCGGTGCGCCCTGGGTGTCTTCGAAATACTGCAGGATGCCGCCTTCGAGTTGATAGGCATGGCTCAGTCCTGACTCCCGCATGACGATGGCCGCCTTCTCGCAGCGGATGCCGCCGGTGCAGAAGCTCACGACGGTCTTGTCCCGCAAGGCATCCACATGTCGCGCCAGGGCCTGCGGAAATTCGCTGAACTTTGAGAGGTTCCAGTCCAAAGCGCCTGTAAAGCTGCCTTCGTCGACCTCAAAGCGGTTGCGTGTGTCCAGGGTGACCACCGGGCGGCCCTCGTCGTCGTGGCCCTGATCGAGCCAGCGTGCCAGGGTGGCCGCGTCCACCGCCGGCGCGCGGCCTTGGGCCGGCACCACCGCCGGCTGGTTCATCCGGATGATTTCCCGCTTGATCTTGACCCGCAGGTGCTTGAAGGGTACCTGGGCGCTCCAGCTTTCCTTGGCCCTCAGGCCGGCAAAGGGCGTGTGCGCGCGCAGATCCGATAGCCACTGACGCACGGCGCCTTCCCTGCCGGCCAGGAACAGGTTGATCCCTTCTTCGGCCAGAAGCACCGTACCCTTGAGATTCAAGTGCTGAGCCGACTGCAGCAGTTCACCCTGCCAGTGGGCCAGGTCGTCCAAGGGCACGAAGCGATAGGCGGCGATGTTCAGGACGGCGTTCACCCCTTAATTTTAGGACGGTGTGCATCCGATGACCCGGGCCCACGCCTTCCTACAATCACCCAATGGCCTTCGTTCACCTGCGCACCCACACCGAGTTTTCAGTCGTCGACGGCACCTTGCGCATCGACGAGGCCGCTGCGGCGGCGGCACAGGATGGCCAGGTCGCACTGGCCATCAGCGACCTGGGCAATCTCTTTGGCGCGGTGAAGTTCTACCGAGCCTGCCGCGCCAAGGGTGTGAAGCCCTTGATCGGAGCCGACCTGTGGATCGAGCCTGAATCGGGCAGCGACCGACCGGCGAGCCGCCTGCTGGTGCTCGTGCAGAACGCCCAGGGCTATCTGAACCTGTCGGAGCTGTTGGCGCGAGCCTGGACAGGCAACGTCAACCGCGCCCAGGCCTGGGTGAAGTGGGAATGGCTGGCCGAACTGAACGAGGGACTGATCGTGCTGTCGGGGGCCGAGTCAGGGGCACTGGGGCAGGCCCTGCTGGCCGGGGAAGTGGATCGCGCGCGCGCGCTGGCCGATCGCTACCGGCAGACCTTCGGCAACCGGTTCTATGTGGAGATTCAGCGCGCCGGTCTTCCGCAGCAGGAAGCCCATCTGCGGGCGGCCGTGCGCTTGGCTGCGCAGCAGGGGATTGCCGTGGTGGCCACCCACCCGGTGCAGTTCCTCAAGCCCGATGACTTCGAGGCCCATGAGGCACGCGTGTGCGTGGCCGAAGGCGAGACCCTGGCCAACCCCAAGCGGGTCAAGCGTTTCACTCCTGAGCAGCATTTCAAGACGCAGGACCAGATGCGGGCGCTCTTTGCGGATGTGCCGGCCGCGGTGGAGAACACGGTGCGGATCGCGCAGCGCTGCAACCTGAGCCTGGTCTTGGGCAAACCCCAACTGCCCGATTTCCCCACACCGCTGCTGCCCGATGGCACACGAATGCCGATCGCCGACTATTTTCGGCAGGCCTCGCTCGACGGTCTGGAACACCGGCTGCAGATGCTGTTTCCGGATCCCGAGGTGCGCCAGGCCGAACGCCCCCGCTACCAGGAGCGGCTGGAGTTCGAGATCAAGACCATCCTGAAGATGGGCTTCCCGGGCTACTTCCTGATCGTGTCGGACTTCATCCAGTGGGCCAAGGGCCATGGATGCCCCGTCGGCCCTGGGCGCGGCTCGGGTGCGGGATCCCTCGTGGCCTATGCCTTGAGCATCACCGATCTCGACCCCTTGCGCTACGAACTGCTGTTCGAGCGGTTTCTCAATCCCGAGCGGGTGTCCATGCCCGACTTCGACGTCGACTTCTGCCAGGCCAACCGCGATCGGGTGATCGAGTACGTGAAGGACAAGTACGGGAGAGAGGCGGTCAGCCAGATCGCCACCTTCGGCACCATGGCCGCCAAGGCGGCCCTGCGCGATGTGGGCCGCGTACTGGGCATGGGCTATGGGCATGTGGACAGCGTGGCCAAGCTGGTGCCGGGCCTTCCAGGCAAGACCTATACGCTGGCGCGCCTGCCCGAAGACCCCAAAGACAAGGTTGGTGGCGTCACCTATGTACGGGAGGAAGTACCCGAACTCGAACAGCGCGAGTCTGCTGAGGAGGAAGTGGCCGAGTTGCTGAGCCTGGCTTCCCGCGTCGAGGGGATGGTGCGCAACGTGGGCATGCATGCCGGCGGCGTCTTGATTGCGCCAGGCAAGATCACCGATTTCTGCCCGCTGTACCAGCAGCCCGGCAGCGACTCCGCGGTGAGCCAGTACGACAAGGACGATGTCGAAGCCATCGGCCTGGTGAAGTTCGACTTTCTGGGGTTGGCCACCCTCACCATACTGGAGCTGGCCAAGGACTTCATCGTTTCACGCCGTCCCGAACACTCGAACTTCAGCTACGAGGCCTTGCCGCTGGACGATACGCGCGTCTACAAGCTGTTCTCCGAGGGGCTGACCGAAGCCGTGTTCCAGTTCGAAAGCCGCGGCATGCAGGCCATGCTGCGAGAGGCCAAGCCCACGCGTCTGGAAGACCTGATCGCCCTGAACGCGATGTTCCGCCCAGGCCCGATGGAGAACATTCCCAGCTTCTGCGCCCGCAAGCATGGCCGCGAGCCGATCTCCTACCCGCACCCCTTGCTGGAAAAGGTGCTGTCCGAGACCTACGGCATCTTCGTGTACCAGGAACAGGTGATGCAGGCCGCGCAGTACATGGGGGGCTACTCGCTGGGTGGTGCCGACCTGCTTCGCCGCGCCATGGGCAAGAAGAAGGCCGAGGAGATGGCTGAGCACCGCGAGATCTTCCGCCAGGGTGCTGCGGACAAGGGCATCGGTGCGCAGAAGGCCGATGAGGTCTTCGACCTGATGGAGAAGTTTGCGGGTTACGGCTTCAACAAGAGCCACGCGGCGGCCTACTCGCTGCTCGCGTACCACACGGGTTGGCTGAAGGTGCACTGCACGGCCGAGTTCTTCGCGGCCAACATGACCATCGAACTGGATGACACCGACAAGCTCAAGGTGTTGCGCCAGGACGCGGCGCAGAACTTCGGCATCACCTTCGACCCGCCCGACATCAACCAGGGCACCTGGCGCTTCGAGCCCGTGCCCGGCAAAGAGGGGGATCGCCGCATCCGTTATGGCCTGAGCGCCGTGAAAGGTACCGGTCGCGGGGCCATCGAGGCGATCGTGGCTGCACGTGACGGCACCGGAGCCCACGAGGGGCAGGGCGCCGCCCCGTTCAAGAGCCTGTTCGACTTCGCCGCGCGGGTCGACCGCAGCCGCGTCAACAAGCGTGTGGTCGAGGCCCTGATCAAGGCAGGCGCCTTCGATGCCCTGCACCCCGACCGAGCCCGTGCATTGGCGAGCGTGAGCCTGGCCTTCGAATGGGCTGATGACCAGCAGGCCAATGCACTGCAGGGCGGCTTGTTCGACTTCGGCGACACGCATGGCTCCAGCATGCACGAACCCGAATTGGTCGAAGCACCCGAGTGGAGCATCCGTGAACGGCTGATGGCGGAGAAGTCGGCACTGGGCTTCTACCTCAGCGGTCATCTGTTCGAACAGCACGCCGAGGAGGTTCGCCGCTTCGCGCCTCGGCGCATTGCGGAGCTCACCGACTCCCGTGAACCGGTTCTGGTGGCTGGGATCGTGGGTGAAATCCGGGTCGTCAACGGCCAGCGCAGTCGGGTGGGGATTTTCCGCTTGGACGACCAGAGCGAGTCCATTGAGGCGGTGGCCGACGAGCGCTTGCTGGAGGCCCACAAGGATCTCTTCAAGGAAGATGAACTCATCGTCGTTCAAGGTCGTGTGCAGACGGACCGCTACTCCGGCGGAGGCTTGCGGCTCAATGTGCAGCAGGTCTTTGGATTGCCCTCGGCCCGTGCCCGCTTTGGCCGCTACCTGACCGTGACCGTCCAAGGCTCGACCTTGCCTGTGCAGGAGGTGCTGGCCCTGTGGCCAGCCGTCGTGCGCAGCACCGACGAGGGCGACACTGTCCAAGGGCTCAGGGTTCGGGTGCGCGTGCTCAGGACGCCTACCCTGCAGGCTGCGCAGGCGGCACTCGATGGTGAAGACTTTGCGGCCTTGGGAGCCGTGGGAGAGGTTGACCTGGGCGATACGGCGCGCTTCTGGCCGGCTGACGAGGCCCTGGCCCGTTGGCGCGCCGTGGCGCATGAAGGCCTTGCCCGCGTGGTGTACGAGGCGGGTGCTACCTGAGCGGTGGCTGCTGCCCCTGGATCTGAAAGCCGGCCTCGGCAAAGCCCTGCAAGGCGCGCCGGCTCACGCCCTTGACGCGGCTGCGCAGCTCGGCCCAATCACGGAAGTGCCCTTGCGCGCGCGCTTGCAGCAGCCGCTCAGTCAGCTCCACGCCCACGCCCCGCACCGCTTCGATTTCGGCACGCGTGGCCTGATTCAAGTCGTGTGTGGCGATGAAGATGGTTGTACTCAACGGGGGTGTCGAGGCCAGCGCGGAAGGTAGACCGAGCATGCCCAGTAGGCCCAGCAGGCTCAGCAGGCTCAGCAGGCTCACCCATGCAACCGATGCAACCGATGTGCAGGGCGCAACCGCCGCAAGAAACCTGAGCCGTGTCCGCAGGCAAAAAACCGATCGCCCCCAGCTGTGCGAGGACTGCTTGTGCATCACCACGCGCCGCCCAGAATCCCCACGCTTCGGTGCCAAACCTCGTCGACCGTCGGCCACCGGGGCCAGTGTCGCTCGATGTGGACCGTGGGGCCCCAAGCGCCCCAATGGCCGGGCTCGGTGGGCCCCAGCACCGACAGCAGCGGGACCCCGACGGCTGCTGCCAGATGGCCGGGCCCGGTGTCGTTGCTCACCATCAGGGCGGCATGTCGCATCAAGGCCGCACAGGTGCCCAGGTCGACGCCGGGCACCGCAACCGCCCCAGGGTACTGGGCCTGGGCTTCCTCCTGCTCTCCGGGACCTGGGCACATGAGCATGGGCCTGTGTCCCTGTGCCGCGGCATGCCGCACGAAAGCTTCGAAGTGAGGCCATCGCTTATCCTGGCCCTCGAAGGTGCCGCCCGCGAAGGGGCAGAGCATCACGAAGCCTGGGCTCAGTCCCTGTGCCCTCATGATGGCTTGCGCGCGGTGCTCGTGTTCGTCACTGATGCGCCACTGCAGCAGAGGTGGCGCGGGTTCCTGCGTCCCCAGCAGGTGCTGACCCAGCCGCCAATAGACCTCAAGCTCGTGCCCCGCTTGCCCGTAGCGGGGGCGCGGCCACGAGCGATGCAGCAGCAGGGCTCGCCCTTCGCCGTCATAGCCAATGGCCTTCAGGCCAGCCAGGCGCATCTCCAGGGCACTGGAGGCCGAATACGGAAGGCTCAGGGCGTTGATGCCACCGGGTGAGCCCCAGTGTTGTCCGGCGACGTCGCGGCGCCACGCGGCCAGTTGCGCCACCCGCTCGCGTTGCGTGCCGGCCAGGCGCAGCACCGTCCAACCGAAGCCGGCCAAGAGATCGGGGGCCCAGCCCTTGCCCACCAAGGTCAGGCTGTGGCCCTGTGCATGAAGGCGCAGGAGCATCGGCGTGCTCAGCACCACGTCGCCCACCCAGTTTCGCAGGCGAATGATCAAGGGCCTTGCCTGGTCAGTCATTCGAGGCACCCTCCCGGCATGCATCTGCGTTCATCCACATCACCGCCATGAGCGACACCGCATAGCCCACCGCATAGGTGCCGTGGGTCATGTTGGCGTTGAACATCAGGCCCGTGAGATGCACCACGCCCACCCCCAGGCACTGCCATCGCATGACGCCCGGCAAGGCGCGCCAGGCCAAGGCGAACGGTGCCGCGGCGCACAGCAAGGAAGCCAGAAGACCGGGCAGTCCGTGGTCAACGGCCTGGTTCAGGAACTGTTGGTGCACATGGACCAGGGGTGCTACCTCACGCAGTTGTTCGGGCGGCACAACCTGCTGCACCAGCGCGATGCGCTCGGTGATGCCGATTCCTGTCCACGGATGGGCCCACAGACTGCTCCAGGCGGCGTCCCACAGCAAGAGGCGCGAACCCACCGAGGTGCCGGCATCGGGGTCGCGCCATTGCGTCAGTTCGGTCAGCAGGTCCAGTAGCCGAAGCCCGCGCTCCACTTGAATCGGCTGCAGATGGTCGTACCAGATGCCCGCACCCACCGCTGCCAAGCCCGCCACCAGCACGGCCACCAAGGCCCGCCCTTTGCGCGGCGACATGAACACCCACACAAGGCCCAACCATGGAAAGATGACCCAGGCCGCGCGGCTGCGACTGAGCACCACCGCCACGGCTCCGACCAACACGGCCAGACCCAAGCCCACGCGCCACGCCGTGCCGTTCGGGGCACCGGGCGGGCGCCCAAGGGCCAGTGGGGCCAACACCGCCATCCCCAAGGCCACTGCCGTGGCCCAGGGTATCGGCGTGGCTGGCAGCCAGGCTCGCGGCCACTCGATGGCAACAACCGCCGCCACCACCATCTGCAGCCCGATCGCCCAGCACAAGGCTTCGCGCAGCTGAGTGGCTGAATTCAGCACACCGGTCGGGCCGGCGCCCATTGATGAGGGCGCGGGAAGGGTGCCCATCAGCACGCAGGCCACCCACAGCCCCAGGAGCACCTTGCCGTCCTGACGCAGGATGATCCAACTGTCCCCATGCCACATGGCCATCACCGCGTCGATGACACAGGCCACCACCAGGCACCACACGGCAGGTGCAGCCACAGCCGGCACCCCAAACCTGCCGCTGCGCCGGCCGAACCCCAGGGCCCAGACGCCGGCCACAAGCCACCAACTCCACGCCCAAGAGGGCAGGTCGGAGCGCAGCGGGCTTGTCACCACGCACAGCAGCCCCAGCGCCATCAGGATCGACACAGCGCGCATCAGCCTGCTTCCCCGGGGGCAGGCGGCGCTTTGGTCTTTTCGTCGTGCAGCGCCCCCAGGCGCCAAGCCTGCAGCCAGGCAGCCCAGCGACTGGGCCGCCACGCCCAAGACCGCATGGCCTGCCGTACAGCCGGTTGGCGTGTGCACAGCCCTTGCCACCACGGTGCCCAAGCATTCACCCTGTCCTGTTCACCAAGGTGCCGCGCCACGCGTGCCATTCGCAGGGCTTGCTGTGCAATGAAATCACCCCATGTCACATCAAAGCCCGGATCCTGGACGAGATCGTCCAAGGCCTGCGCCCAGTCCTTGAGTTTCAAGGCATTCATGGAGCCCAGGATGCTGCTGGGGTTGCTCCGGTAATCGATGAGTGGCTCGCTGAGGTACCAGGCGCGGTCGATCCTCGACATCAGCCGTGGTACCAGGCTCAGGTCCTCGAACACGCGACCGACCGGAAAGCGAAGATCAGTGGGCCAGGCATCGGCGCGCAACACCTTGCCCCAGACGTGCCATTGCCCGCAGGCCATCAGGCCATCCATCAGGGCAGCACCTGGTGGCACGGCCCCAGGGCCCAGGGGCAGGCTGCGTCGATGGCCCTCGCCGCGCAGGCGGTGCTTGAGCCTCGGCTTGGACCGTAAGACCGCATGGTCCACCACCACCGCTTGAAGGTCGGGTTGTCGGGCGATGAGCTCACGCAGTTGTGCCACCGCCCCTGGTCGCAGCCGATCATCGGCATCGAGAAACCACAACCAGTCGCCGCGCGCGGCGTCGAGCAAGGCGTTGCGCGCGCCACTCACGCCAACGCCACTGGGGTGATGGATTACGCGCACCTTGGGCCCTTGAGCGCGTGAGTGGGCACCGTGGTCGGTCGGTGGCGTCGCCCATCGCGCCAGTATCTCGGCCGTGGTGTCGGTGCTGGCGTCATTGAACACGATGAGTTCGGCCTGCGCATCGAGTTGCGACACCACCGATTGAAGCGCCTCGGACAGGTAGGTCCCTGCATTGAACGCCGGTACCAGCACACTGAGCCACGGACGTGCTTCTTGGACGTGCGCAACCTCTCTGCCCGGCGCGTCCACCGAGCACTGGCGTCCAGAGAGTTCGTCGAACAGCGCGGCATAGTCGCCCACCATGCGCTGGCGCGACAGCGCCGTACGCGCATGGGCTCGCGCCGCCTGAGCGCGTGCTGCGCTGGCGGATTCATCACGCAGCAGCGTGGCCAGGGCGTCTGCCCAGGCCTGCGGGTTTTCCGCTTGCGCCAGCAGGCCCCATTGCCCGTCGCCCAAGATTTCACGAACGGCCGTCACATCAGACCCGACGACCGCGCATCCCGCAGCCATGGCCTCGGCCAAGCTCAGGGGCAAGCCTTCGTAGTGCGTGCTGAGCGCGGCGATGCGATGCCTCATCAGCAGCTCGGCCACATCTGACCGGTGCCCGAGGAATTCGACCTGCTGTTCCAAGCCCAGCGACCGCACGAGGGCTTTGGCCTGCTGCAGGTGCCGCTCAGAGCCACCCCCGGCCAAGCGCAGCTTGGGGCGTAGGCCGTGCACCTGGGCAAGAGGCACCAGGCTGCGGATCAGGGTGGCTTGGTCCTTTTGGTTGCCAAAGCGCGCGGCCATCAGGATCGCAGCCTCGCGCTGGTGAAAAGCCACTGACTCGCTGGCCTCAAAGGGCTGCAGCGTTGTGCCGTTGCGAATGGTACGCACGCGCTGCGGGGGCAGGCCCATGCCGCGAAGCACATTGGAGACAGCGTCCGACACACCGATGAATGCATGGGTGTGCGGTGCCAACCGCGACACCTGCCAACGCTTGAAGGCGGTGTAGCGCTCGCGCATATTGTGTTCAACCTGCACCAGGATCGGCACCCCGGCGGCGTGCGCAGCCCAGCGGGCGATCAGGTGTTCCGGAAACCCGTGCCCGACCACGATGTCGGGCTTCCACCGCCGGCACAGGTCGCGCAAGGACCGGATGCTGGCCCAATGGCTCCAACCGGGGACCAGTTCAAACGGAACCCGCTGATCACGCAGGGCCTGCACGCGCGATGGGGGTGTGCGCCGCTTATGGCGCAGCACGAGCAGGGTGTCGTGATGGGTCAGGCCGCCCAAGGTGAGGTCAAGCGCCACTTGGGTGGCGCCCGAGAAGCCGCCACTGGCCACGTGCATCACGCGCAGTCGGGCAGGGGGCAGGGCGGGGGGCTGGGTAGGGTGGGGCCGCATCGACCGGTGCGGCATCGCACCCGTGATAATCCTCGCTTCATCATACAAAACCACACGATGGACCCCAACGCCTCCACCCACGTTCCCCCCTTGAGGGCGGCCGATGTGCTGGCCCTTCAGGATCGCCTGCTGGCCGATGCGACCTGGCCGGGTGCGGCGCCGCCCCCGCAGGCCGGCGCGCAGGCCGGGCTCGATCTGTGGCACTGGGTCACCACCAACCACCGCTTCAACAGCCTCCTGTGGGCCGAGGAGGACCTGGCGCGGCGCACCCAGGTGGCCGATGCCGACATTGCAGCCAACAAGCGGGCCATCGACCGCTACAACCAGGCACGCAACGACGCCACTGAACGCGTGGACGAATGGCTGTTGCAGGCCTTGGGACTGGTCGACGCCGAATCGGCGCGCACCGATGCACCGCGTTCACTGGCCCCTGCGGGTGCTCGGCTGAACAGCGAGACAGCCGGCAGCATGGTGGATCGCCTGTCGATCATGGCGCTCAAGGTGCACGCCATGCGCCAGCAGACCCATCGCCGCGATGTGGACGATGCGCATCGTGCGGCCAGCCAGATCAAGCTTCAACGCTTGGAGGAGCAGCGCCGTGACCTGGCCGGCTGCCTGGACACCCTCTTGGCCGATGCGGCCGCGGGCCGCGCCTACTTCAAGGTGTACCGGCAGTTCAAGATGTACAACGACCCGCGCTTCAATCCGGTGCTGGTGGCCGAAGCCGCGGCGCGGTGAAGCTGCTCATCGTCAAGACCTCGAGCATGGGCGACGTGGTGCACGCCCTGCCGATGGCCAGTGACATTCGCAGGCTGTGCCCGGATGCACAGATCGACTGGTTGGTCGAGCCGGCCTTTGCAGCCCTGCCGGCGATGCACCGTGATGTGTCGCAGGTGCACCGGCTGGCGTGGCGCAAGTGGCGGCGCCAGCTGTTCAAGCGCGAGACCTGGCAGGCCATGGGTGAATTGGTCGACACCTTGCGCAGTGCGCACTATGACCTCGTGATCGACGCGCAGGGACTGCTCAAGAGCGCCTGGTGGGCTCGACGCAGCCGCGCACCCGTGGCGGGTTATGACCTCCACAGCATCCGCGAACCCCTGGCCAGCCTGCTCTACACGCAGCGCCACGAAGTGGCCTATTCCCTGCATGCGATCGAACGTTGCCGCTTGTTGGCCGCTGCCGCCTTGCGGGTTCCCATGCCCACACTGCCGGCGCCGGACTTCGGGCTGCAGCAAGTGCGGCGCTATGGGCATACCGGTCTTCCTGCACGGTACGCTGTGCTGATTCCCAACGCCAGCCGCCCCGAAAAGCATTGGCCCGAAGCGCATTGGCAAGGCTTGGGCCGTCACCTGCATTCTCAAGGGTTGACCCCGGTGGTGTTGTGGGGCAGCCCAGCGGAAGAGGCCATGGCCACGCGCATCGCACAAGCCTGCCAGGGATGGGTGCCACCCTTTCTGACGGTCCAGGAGGCCACGGGGCTGTTGGCCGGCGCACAGCTGGTCGTGGGCTTGGATACCGGCTTTTCGCATGTGGCAGCGGCCCTGGGCAAGCCGGTGGTGGGCATCTACTGCGACCACGAACCGGGCCTCACAGGCATCACGGGTTCCGCACCAGGGGCCTCCTTGGGCGGAAAGGGCCAACAGCCTGCATTCGGCGAGGTGTTGGCTGCCGTTGAGCGTGTGGCTCAGGCGGCCGGTCTGTGAAACGCTACTGCTCTTCGATGCGCTGCGGCGGGTAGCTGTCCCAGTTCAGGCACCCCGGGCATTGCCAGAAGTAGCGCTGCGCTTCGAAGCCGCAGGCCGCGCAGCGGTAGCGCTGAAGGGGTTTGGCGCTGCGATCCAGGGCCTGTTGCACGGGTGCCAGGCCGTGTTCCAACCATTGGCCAGGCGGCAGCCGCAGTACGGCAGCCGCCGCCGACAAGCTGGGCTGGCGCGCCAAGTGCGCCTGCAGGCCTGCAGCTGCATCTTCGGGTGCCAGCGCGCCGATGGCCTGCAGCACCACGAGACTCCCTTGCGCCTCGTAGGCCTGGCGCAGCAGGTGCAGGGCTTGTTCCCGCAGGGCATGGGTCTGATCCACCGCCGTACCAATCGAGCCAGTGGCCTGGCCTTCATCCGGTGCGCTCGCCAGCTGCACGATTTCGTCGGCCACCAAGGCCAGGGGTGAATGCGGCAGTTTCAGCAGCGCTGCCCAGGTGTGTAGTGCTTCGCGGCACTGGCCATGGCGCAGCTGCCACTGCCCCATCATCACAATGGGGCGTGCA
>Ga0082207_1000282_pt1 | contig 29776 bp, 28 predicted proteins | sample LakMenEpi10Aug09_FD_71540 | JGI IMG/M metagenome (GOLD analysis project Ga0082207, IMG submission 71540)
ATAAGGTGGGGATCATCAGGACTCCGAACCAACCGATATAAATGCGGTTGTTGGTGGATGTCACCCAGTTACAGAACCGTTCCCAGATGGAGGCGCTTTCGCGCTGCTGAATCGTGGTTGTCATGTTAGGTATGTATTGCTATGTATTTGTCGAGGTTCGTCGGTAGTTGTTTTTCTACCTTGATTACTAATATGACACAGATGATTGCGTTTTGTAAAGAGGTTTTAATAAAATTTTTCCCAATCTATGTAATCAGGAAATCTTATATTTTGATTTCTGCTATATCGGGGTGGGGCGAGATTGCCTCGCCCAAAGAGTTTAACCAGGAGGCCATTGCAGTTGACGACCACCAAGAATATGAAAATGAAGATGATCTACAGTTTGTCCGCCATCTTCGCCAGTATTAATCACAACTCGATAGCCACCGTCTAGTCCCGCGTCCTGAGCAACCTGTTTCACCTTTAACAGTAGATGTCCCATCAGTGCATGGTCTTCCGGTGTAGCATCAGCCAGTTGCGGAATAGTTTTTTTAGGAATAACCAGGATGTGAACCGGGGCTTGGGGGGCAATGTCCCGAAAAGCCAGACACAAATCATCCTCATAAACAATATCAGCCGGAATCTCCCGACGGATTATTTTGTTAAAAATCGTATCAGCCATAGGTTGATCCTGGGGTGAAAAAATTACACTCCTATTTAATTTAAGCTCTTAGCTGAGGTATTTAGACAATTTAGGAGATATTAACAATTTTCTATACAGAGCTACGCTACGCATGGCGCATCTGCGTAAGTCCTGTTCCATGTAATACTGGTTTGTTTGATAGTGTTTAGCATTTGAATATGATTGATATTTTGAGTTCGGGATTAGTTAGTGTTTGGTTGCAAATGGCGGGGATGGATCGGGCGGAACTCAATAATTCTGTATTGGAGAACTTGGAAACGGAGTTATCTCAGGTGGTGTTTCCCCAACAGCCTGATCCCGTTGCAGAAGCAGTGGTACAGCAATATTTGAATCGGTTATCGGCTAAGGGACTTTCCCAGGATGTCCAGGGGGTTTGGGTACAGTCAAGTTGGGTTCCTTTGGCGAAAAATTCCGGCACTACACCCCTGCCAGCCGCTTCTCTAACGAAGATAGCGACTTCCTTGGCATCCCTCCAGGTTTGGCCCCCTGAACATCGGTTTGAGACGATTCTAGGGGTGACTGGGCCAATTGTTGGGGGGGTGGTACAGGGAGATTTAGTAGTTACGGGGAATGGTGATCCGTTTTTTATTTGGGAAGAAGCGATCGCTTTGGGAAATAGTTTAAATCAAATGGGAATTCGCGGGGTCGCGGGTAATTTAATTATTACGGATCGTTTTTATATGAATTATGAAGTTGATCCGATGAAAGTGGGTCAATTATTAAAAGAGGCATTTAATTCCCAATCTTGGAAGGAAGAAATTATTGGTCAGCATTCTCGGATGACACCGGGAACCGCTAAACCTCAAGTTGTGATTTCAGGAAATATTATTGCTCAAACTGGGGCTGTGAATTCAACCCCAATTATTCGTCATCAGTCTTTAGCTTTAGTTGAAATTATTAAACAAATGAATATTTATAGTAATAATCTCATGGCTGAAATTTTAGCGGCAAATGTGGGCGGGGCTGCGAATGTTAGACAATTAGCATCACAAGCGGCGGGAGTTCCCATAGATGAAATCCGGTTGATTAATGGTTCGGGTTTAGAACCGGAAAATCAAATTTCTCCGAGGGCAGTTGTCGGAATGTTTATGGCTTTAGCTCGATATTTACAAGATACAAATCTTACCGTTGCCGATTTATTTCCTATTGCCGGAATCGACACCCAAGGTACATTAGAAGATCGAAAAATTCCGGTTTCTTCTCCTGTTAAAACTGGAACATTATCAGACGTGAGTGCCTTAGCAGGAGTTCTACCAACTCGCGATCGCGGTTTAGTTTGGTTTGCTATTATTAATCGAGGCACAAATTTAGATGGGTTAAGAGCGGATCAAGATTTATTATTACAGCAATTAGTGAGTAAATGGGGTTCTCCTGATAGCTTACCCGAATTAATTCAACCTCATATTGATGGTCGTCGTCCGGGTATTGGTGATTCAACTCGTAATCAGATTTTAGTACAAACGGTTGCACCTTCTTCATAAATCATCAGATATCAGGTATTTAGATGTGACACATCAACTTTTTAACGTTTGAATAAGGAGTAAAAAATTTAATGACTTCACCCTATGAAGGTTTAAGTATTGAGCAATGGAAATCCAAAACACAAGAGTTAATTGAAAATCATCCGCTTCATTTAGAAGTGATTAGAGAAATTGCTTTGAAAAGTTGGGATATTTTATGGCAAACAACAATTGGAGAAGGTGAATTAGCAATTCCACTTTATAGTTTAGATGTCCCTGCCATGGTTGTTGGTTACTTTTTTGAAAAGTTATTTGCGAAGGAATTACAAAAGAGAGAACCTCAACTGTGGAGGGGTGGTGTTAGTAAAGAAGAAAAAGATCTAGTTTATATTTCAGATCAATTGTATTCTATTGAGATCAAAACATCAGGTCAACTTGGTTTGAAAATTTTCGGAAATCGCAGTTATGGAAAATCAGTGGAAAATCCTGATTTAGCTAAAAAAGAAAAATCGGGTTATTATATCACTGTTAATTTTTATGATCGGATAATCAATTTGATCAGATTTGGTTGGATTGATCATTCAGATTGGAAAGCACAATCATCAGAATCAGGTCAATCGGCAGGTTTGAGTGAAGAAATTTACACCTATAAATTGATTCCTATTGCTGGAGAATATCGGTTAAATACTCCTGTGACCCTACTCAAAGGTATTGGGGGAAAAACAGCAAAAATATTTGAAGATGAAGGAATTAAGACAGTTAGAGAGTTAGAAAATTATCAAGGAGTTAATAAAAAATTGCTAAAATTTAAACAAAAACTTGAAGATTTAGAATTGAGTTAATATAATAAATATTCGTTACCAGATTTATCCCTTAATTATAAATCAGAGGCAACAATGAAGTTTGTATAAAATTTATTTCTTCTAAATAATTTTGTATTCTTTGAGTTGCAATTTCACAATATTCGGGTTTAATTTCAAAACCAATTACTTGACGATTTAAACTTAAAGCTGCGATCGCAGTTGTTCCAGAACCCAAAAAAGGATCTATAATTAAATCTCCCTCATAAGAAGATGCTTTAATAATCCGATCGATAACAGTAATGGGAAATTGTGCCGGATGAGAAGTTCGTTCTTTAGATGCGCGATTTTTACCGGATGTTACTTTAGGAAATGACCAAACATCCGTCGGGTTTTTTCCTAATGGATTAACTTTAATTTTACCATTTTTCTTTTGATTCGGATATTTGACATTAGGATCTCGAATATCATCTAAATTAAAAATATAATTATTAGGATCTTTGACATACCAGAGAAATTTTTCGTTTCTAGGTGAAAAGAATTTTTTTCCAGCAACTCCTGCTCCATAATTCCAAATAATTTCTTGAATCAAATAAAAAGGTATTTTATCCCATAGTAAATAAGGAATCGGAATTGCCTTAGCAACACCAGGAATAGAAGTATAACCTAAGTTTAACCAAAATGCCCCATTAGGATTAGTTACTCGATAAATTTCTTGAATCCATTCTATACACCAGCTTAAATACTTATTGAGAGGCAGACATTCTTCATATTCTTTCCCAATATTATAAGGAGGACTTGTAACAGTTAATTGTAAGCTATCAGAAGGAATCTTTTTTAAGACTTCTAAGCAATCTAAATTATAAATCAAGCAAGTATTTGATTTATAATAAGGTTCACCCAAAATTTCAATCACTTCAGTTAAATTCATTTCTTGCCTTGAGGATATAGAAAAAATTGAATCAATCTAATTATAGCAAAATAATTAAATTTTGTATCAAAAGCAGTAATGATTTTTCTAAAATATGCTAAACTTGCTTATATATATGGCGACTGCATCACGTTACAAAAGCCATGGAAAACCCCATGCTTCTATTATGACTTGTTTGGGAACTTAGTTATAGATTTTAATTAAAATTAATCTGTTGTAAGTCTAACTCTTTTTCAAAAATTTCATCAATAGGTAACATTTGACCCTCAACAGTCATAAATTTATGATCTTTTGTCGCTCGAATAACTGAACCATCTTCTAGGTAATATTCAAAAACTTCTTGTTCTCCTCGATTATGCCATTGAGCAATCGGTTGAGTATAGACATAACCCTGATTATTAACAGTATAAACTGTACATTCTATTTTTTCCTCAACAATTTTACTAATGGGTATTAACCCATATTCAACGGTTAAAATTTCTGTATCATAACTTAAACAATATTCCGCGAATTGAAGCATCTGTTCAAACAGTTTTTCGGCGATTTTTTGCTGAACTCCATTTTTAGTTGCTCCATCAATAAATGTCTCCCGTTGCTTATTCATTTCTTCGGCTTTTTTCTTTCCCATCGCTCGTCTTAACAAATCGGCTTGACCTAAAGAATAGCCCGCTAAATCTTGAGCTAATCTCATAATTTGTTCTTGAAAACATAAAATTCCATAGGTTTCTTTTAAAATTGGCTCTAACAGTGGATGATCATAGCTAATTTCATCCCGTCCATGTTTACGATCAATAAATTGTGGAATTAAACCCGCATCTAAGGGCCCCGGACGATACAGCGCTAAAATAGAAGAAATATCATCTAAACAGGAAGGTTTGAGTTTTTTAACAATATCCATCATTCCAGAAGATTCTAACTGAAAGATGCCATCTAAATCTCCTTTTTCCAGTAATTTATAAGTTTTCTGCACATCTTCAGGTAACTTTTTATGGGTTTTATAGGCATCTTGGGCTTTTCTTTCAATATCAGAAGGAAGTTTTTCAGGATCAATTTTATAGTGATGTTTTTGTTCAATATAATCAACGGCTTTTTGAATCATGGTTAAATTTTTCAAGCCTAAAAAGTCCATTTTTAATAGCCCAACGGCTTCTAAATCCTCCATATAATATTGAGTAATTACCGCCCCATCATTATTCCGTTGTAGGGGAACAATTTCGTCTAAAGACTGTTTGGAAATCACCACACCCGCTGCATGAACTCCGAAGGTTTTATTCGTACCTTCAATCCGAATTGCCATATCTAACCATTGTTTAACTTTAATTGTTCCAACTTCATCCCCGGCATCATTATGAATAGCAACATCTTCGTTATCATAGGCTTCTTTGAATTCCGGCGCGGGACTTTGATCTGAAATCATCACTTTCAAACGGGCTGGTTTTCCCCGTGAAACCGGAATTAATTTAGCCATTTTATCCGAATTTTTATAGGAAATTCCTAATACCCGGGCGACATCTTTTAACACAGCTTTAGAAGTCATGCGGTTAAAAGTAATAATTTGGGCTACCTTATCGTCTCCATATTTATCAGTAACATATTTAATCATTTCATCTCGTCTTTCAATACAGAAATCCGTATCAATATCAGGCATAGATTTCCGTTCAGGATTTAAAAATCTTTCAAATAATAAACCATGATAAACTGGATCAATATTGGTGATTTTTAAAGCATAAGCGACCAATGATCCCGCAGCCGAACCTCGTCCTGGCCCAACGGCAATATTGTTATCTCTGGCAAATTTAATATAATCCCAAACCACTAAAAAATAAGTAGAAAACCCCATCTGTTGCATCATTTTTAGTTCATATTCTAAGCGCTCTTTATAAACAGGTTTAATCTCGCTTCTGGTTTTAGCATTCATTCTTTGTAGTAACCCTTTCCAGGTAACTTCTTCTAAGTAAGTATCCGCCGTATGATCGGGTGGAATTGGATAGTCAGGGATACGAGGTTCTCCCAAAATGCCCTTATAGGGTTCAACTTTATTAGCAACTTCTACGGTATTATTAATCGCTTCTTGAATGATATCATTAGGTAGGTGATCTTGAAACAATTGCCCCATTTCTTCGGCAGATTTTAAATATTCTGTACCGCTATAGCGCATCCTTTTTTCTTCACTAATTAATTTTTGAGTATTAATACAAAGTAAGGCATCATGGGCTTCCACATCATTGCAGGAGATAAAATGGGAGTCATTTGTTGCAATAATTTTAATATTTAATTCTCGACTAATTTTAACAATTTCAACGTTTACCATCCGATCTTCTGGAGAACCATGATCTTGAATTTCTAAATAAAAATCTTCTCCAAATACCCTTTGATACCATTGAGCGACTTCCCGCGCGACATCATAACGCCCTTGTAAAATTGCTTGGGGAATTTCTCCCCCTAAACAAGCACTGGTAACAATTAACCCTTCGTGATATTGTTCTAATAGTTCTTTATTAATACAGGGACGTGCAAAAATGCCTTTTCCTTGAAACCCTTCCAGGTGTGAAATAGTGGTTAATTTAACTAAGTTTTTATAACCTTGGCTATTTTTAGCTAAGACCACTTGATGATATTTTCTTCGTTTCTTATTCTTCTCATCCTGAACTTTAACATCACCATTAATTACATACATCTCATTGCCAATAATGGGTTTTATTCCTTTATTTCGGCAGGTTTTAATTAACTCAATCGCCCCATACATAACGCCGTGATCGGTGATAGCGATCGCAGACATTCCTAACTCTAATGCTCGGTCAATTAATTGGGGTAATTGTGATGCCCCATCCAGTAAACTATAATCACTATGAATATGTAAACCTACAAAAGACATGGTTGAGTCCCTTAGTTAAATTAAACTTAAAATTAATTCAGATAAAATGATTGACTTCCGTAATATTAACACAGTTTGGGCTTCTGTATTAGTAGAAACTTTGGCCCAATTAGGATTAAAAACTGCTATTCTTTGTCCCGGTTCCCGTTCTACCCCTTTAACTATTGCTTTTGCTCAACATTATAGCATTGAAACTATCCCAATTTTAGATGAGCGTTCGGCTGCTTTTTTTGCCCTAGGAATTGCCAAAAAATCGGGTTTGACGACGGTTTTAGTTTGTACTTCTGGAACCGCAGCAGCCAATTTTTATCCTGCTATTATAGAAGCTAAAGAAAGTCGAGTTCCTCTATTAATTTTAACAGCAGATCGCCCCCCTGAATTACGAGATTGTCATGCAGGACAAACCATTGATCAAGTTAAATTATATGGGAATTATCCCAACTGGCAAGCGGAATTAAGCATTCCCAGTTTGGATTTAGGATTGTTAGGTTATTTGCGACAAACCTTAATTTATGCTTGGGAGCGATCGCAATTTCCTATTTCCGGCGTTGTCCATCTGAATATTCCCTTTCGCAATCCTTTACACCCGGTATTTCAACCAGAAACAGAAGCATTAAAAGCCATATTTCCTGATGATTTTTTTGCTAAAATAAATCTATCAAAAACTCAAATTTTCTCTAATATTGATATATCTAATTATTTGAAACTATGGTATAATTATTCTCAAGGAATTATTGTTGCCGGAGTAGCTCAACCTGAAAATCCAGAGGTTTATTGTCAAGCGATCGCCCATCTTTCTCAACACTTAAATTATCCCGTTTTAGCCGAGGGATTATCCCCCGTTAGGAATTATTATAACCTCAATCCCTATTTAATTTCAACCTATGATTTAATTCTAAGAAATCCAACCTTAGCAGAAAAACTCACCCCTCAAGTTGTGATTTTAATAGGAGATTTACCCACCAGTAAAACCCTAAGAAATTGGTTAGAACAACAACAACCAGATTGTTTTATCCTAGATCCTAGTTATCAAAACCTAGATGGATTACATGGAAAAACTACCCATCTCAGGATATCAGTAGAACAACTATCAAAACAAATTGATCCAGCTAAAAATCCTAAAAAAATTCATTTAGATCAATCTAATTTATATGCTAATTATTGGTATGAATTAGAAACTCAATCCAGAAATAATATTGATAAAAAACTAAATCTAACTCAATCATTGATAGAACCTAAAGTCGCTTGGTTACTCTCTCAAATTTTACCTAAAAATACACCAATTTTTATTTCTAATAGTATGCCCGTGAGGGATGTAGAGTTTTTTTGGTGTCCGAATAATTCAAACATTCAACCCTTTTTTAATCGAGGGGCAAATGGCATTGATGGAACCCTATCAACTGCTTTAGGAATTGCCCATTATCAGCAAAGCAGTATTTTATTAACAGGGGATTTAGCCTTACTTCATGACACCAATGGATTTTTAATCAGAAATAAATTTATCGGACATTTAACTATTATTTTAATTAATAATAATGGCGGGGGAATTTTTGAAATGTTGCCAATTTCTCAATTTGATCCTCCCTTTGAGGAATATTTTACTACCCCTCAAAATATTAATTTTGCTCAATTAGCAGTAACCTATAATATTGGGTATGAACAAATCCAATCTTGGGAACAACTGCAACAAAAATTAAATCCTCTCCCCCAAACAGGTATTAGAATCTTAGAAATACCAACAAATCGTAAAACTGATACCCAATGGCGACAAAAATATTTAAAACAATTTTAGAAACCCGGTTTCTGCTGGAGTTGCCAAATTTCACTCTATGGGGATGCTATTATTAGGGCTACAACTATTATCCTTCGTCTTATAAATGTTGCTGTAATTTTGTGTAAGTATGGCTGGACATAGTAAGTGGGCGAATATTAAACGCCAAAAAGCGAGAGTAGACGCGGTAAAAGGTAAAGTGTTCGCAAAAATTTCCAGGGAAATTATTGTGGCGGCGCGTCAAGGAGGCGACCCGGCGGGAAACTTTCAATTGCGAACTGCGATTGAAAAGGCAAAAGCGGCGGCAATTCCCAATGATAATATTGAACGAGCGATCGCAAAAGGGGCGGGGAAACTGGGGGCTGGAGCTTCCGAGTTAGAATTTATTCGTTATGAAGGCTATGGGGTCGGGGGCGTGGCGATTTTAATTGAAGGACTCACGGATAACCGCAACCGGACGGCGGCGGATTTACGAGTGGCTTTTAGTAAAAATGGCGGTAATTTGGGGGAAACCGGATGTGTAAGTTGGATGTTTGACCAGAAAGGTGTTGTTACCTTAACCGGGCCAATTGATGAAGAAAAACTTCTGGAAACCCTCGTAGAAGCAGAAGCCCAATCCTATGAATTAACGCCTGTTAATGATACCGATGGGGCAGAAGTTTATACAGAAATTACGAATTTAGAACAGTTAAGCCAAGTTTTAAGGGAACATAAATTTTATGTTGTCGAGGCGGAATGGCGTTGGATTCCTAATAATATCATTGAAGTTAATGATATTGAAAAAGCCCGATTGCTAATGAAGTTAATGAATGGTTTAGATGATTTAGATGACATCCAGAATGTAACGGCAAACTTTGAACTATCTGATGCTTGTTATCAAGCTCTTTATAATGAATGAAATGCTTGACTCCTTTGATCATAAGCTATCCCCTTAAAAAGTCGTTTGGGAGTGATGTTAGCCTCGCTTAAAATTAATGATCAAGGGCCGTTTACGTTTCTATTAGATACGGGTGCTGATACTATTTTTATTTCTAAACAGTTAGCTAATCAAATAAAAATCAATCATAAGGAAGTTTATTATTAGTTCCGATAAAATGAGAAACCAGGCTTCTTGAGAAAAACCTGGTTTCTGTAGAATTACAATCCTAAATCCAGTTTCCAGTATTTGAGAGTTCCGGTATTCTCAGGAATAGCATCGACAACTTTTAACTGCCAATTTCCCTGGGCGGAAATATTGATAAATTGTCTCAAATATATTGTATTTTGTAAGTTATAGGTGGTTTTCAACTGAGTTTTAATCCCTAAAGTTCGATTTTGAAGTAATACCTGATCTCCATTAGGTGCAACTAACCAAACCTCAATATCCCCCAAGAAACTATGTTGAATTTCTACCGTTACCTGAATATCCTGAATCGGACTGGTTTCCGTAATCGCAATTGAACTACTAACCCCATTTGGGTTATTATCAGGAATCTCAACACTTTGACTATTTTCTTGGGAAATATTCCGAGAAATTTGTTGCTGCACCATGCGTCTATTTTGTGCCATTTCCACAGCTTTAAACGCATTAACTTTGCCATAGCCAAACCATTGAGAATAGCCATTTTTATCATAATTTCCCATCCGAATTCCCAACTGAGGATCAGGATCAGAATCCACAATTTTATCCGCACTTTGTTCAAGAATTCGGCGAACTTCCTGGGCCGTTAAGGTCGGATTCACCGATAACACTAAAGCCGCCACCCCAGCCACCACCGGAGTTGCACTTGATGTACCCCCAAAATAGGGCGTAAAATCCGATGGATCATAACCTCCGGCTCCCGTGCGGTCAGTAGTAAAGACCCCCAAACCGGGCAACGTCCCCTTCAGGACTGGAGGCGTACCGATATAGCCCGTTTCCTGTAACCACATCCCCGGAGGCACATTATTACTCGGAGCACAGACTGAAACCCCAACTCCCCAGTTACTATAAGCAGATTTTTTACCCAAACTATTAGAAGCAGAAACCGTAATCACATCGGGATGAACCGCAAATCCAGCCAACCATTTCACCCGACCGCTAATAATATCATTCGGCCAACCGGATTCATCGAGCATACCATTCACCGGACGATTGGCATTTCCAGCGGCAAAAACCACTACACAACCTTTGCCTTTACGACCCTTGGTTACGGCTTTACTAATCGCTGCTTTTTGTCGGGCCGAAAGGGGAAAATAAATCGCACTCGCCCCCCAACTACAGGAAATCACCGCCGCCCCCTTATCAATGGCCCAATTAAAAATCTGTTCCACCGATTCATCATCTAAAAATCCCGTTGTCCGAATTGGCATTAGGGCACAACCGGGAGCTACCCCGACAATTCCTACTCCGTTTTCTTCAGCCACCGCTACCCCGGCACAAGCGGTTCCATGATTATCCGTAGGGACTTCTGGAAGCGGAAGATTATCTTTGTCTTTTAAGTCTAAGGGGGCAACAATTTTCCCGACTCCTTGGAAATCTGGGTGATTGATGTCTACAGAATCATCACTAATAGCCACTACCACAGAACGAACTCCCCGGGTAATATCCCAGGCTTTTTCGCTGGAAATATGGGAACCTGGTGCGAGTTGGTTGCCCCCATTATGGTTGAGATACCATTGCTTATTATATAAAGAATCACGAGGAACATAACAGGGCTGACTTCTAATCACAATATTAGGTTCAGCTAGTAAAACTTGAGGATTACGGGTTAAACGATTCGTAATTTTCAGAGGATTCTCAGAGGAATTAGATGTCATTTCATAAACAAAACCATAGGGTAAACCGTCAATGGGTTTTAACTCTTTTAATCCAAATTCTGAAACAATAGACGATCGGGTTGAGGAATCAATTTCTTCTTTAAACTGAATGGTAAGCTGATCGGTTAAATAGACGACGGAGCTAGGGTCACTATCGAGTTGGTAAACATGACTAGCAAAGTTAATATTCTCAGAATTCCGGGCTAATTCCATCGCTTCATCCAGTTGCTCAGAGGCGACTTGTAATTCCTCTAAGGCAGGAGGAACACTATTGGCGTGTTGGATGGGAATTGGAGGTTGCGGTAAATCTTTGAGTTGGGTGTTAGGGGAGGACAATTGCACCGTAAAGCGGTCAGGGACTTTGTTCAGGATTAATTCTTCGCCTCCCCGTTGTAAAACAAAGCCGATACTGCTATCAGGAACGCCAATGCCTTGATAGTTTTGTTGGGGAACGTTTGATGGATCAACTGATGATGTCATATTTAATCTATCCTTTCTCCTTAAAAGTTTAAATCTGGATTCAGAATTTTCAGATCGATTTATTCTCAAGGGTGTGGGGGAAAATCCGTCGATTCATTATCCCCACCCCTGACAAAAAATATAACCCGTATCGGGATCGCAGTGGATCAGGTTATTCGCACAGTATGGGATTGCTCAAGATTAATGATAAAATCCATGAAGTTTAATGTTTTTTTCTATCGCGTTCGCGAAATTGAGTCATGGTATCCTCTGGAACTGTTAGCTTCCTTCGACTTACAGCTTATCTGTCTATCCCCTTAATGGTGGCTTGGGGTGTCTTGTTGCCGTTTCGGATTAATGCTCAAGAATCTTCTCCAACTGTCGCCCAGGGGAATGTACAGATGGGGGATGAAACAGCAACACCAGAAGCCCAGCCATCGGGTGATTTGGCGCCTCTCAATCCTAATGATATTCGTCCTTTGTCCTTAGATAGCAGTTTTTTGAGTATTGAGGGCGGAAAACGGCTGATGCAAGAAGCTGATAGCGCCGTTGGCCGTGAAAATTATGCCGATGCAGAAAAAAAATTCCAGGAAGCTCGTCAAGTTTTTAACCAGTTATCTAATTTTTATCAACAGTTAGCGGGTAGTTTTTCTGGGGTTGATAACCGAATTGCCGATGGTTTTCGCAATTCAGCCCGGGACACGGCACAAATGCGCGATACCGCCACCTATCAGTTAGCCCTACTCCACCGAGCCAAAAATCAACCGGAATTGGCTGTCCCTCTGTTAATTCAAATTATCCGCTCCCAAGCCCCCACCCGGGACTTAGGCAAAAAAGCTTATCAACAATTACTAGAATTAGGATTTGTGACTGACCCCTTCCCCCGGGTTGGTAGTGAAACAACTCCACCGACTGCGGCGCAATAAGAGAGCAGGGGGAGCAGGGGGGCAGGGGGAGAAATCATTAACTTCTGACTTCTGACTTCTGACTTCTGACTTCTGACTCCTGTTTCCTCTAAAATATTTACATCTACTAAGGTTTGGGAATGGCAATGATTACACTGAATCAAGTTGAAGCAATGATTAAGTCAGAATTACCTAATGCGGTGGTTCAAGTACAAGATTTGGGCGGAGGTGACCATTTACAAGCAATTGTGGTGTCTGCTGAATTTGAAGACAAGACTTTAGTAGAACAACACCAAATGGTTTACAAAGCTGTTAAGGAAGCAATGGCTACCGAAGCTATTCATGCTTTAGCATTAAAGACCTACACCCCCCAAGATTGGGCAAAAGCCAGTTCTGGGGCTTAATTGTACCTAAACTCCGATCTAGCTTAACGCCCAAATTCTTGGAAATCAGTTAGACTCAAATCTGGGATTCTATGATCGTTTTGCCGATCAATTAACCTATCCAAACCTACCTCATTTTATTAATAAACCATGACGACAGACCCACAGGAAAAAATTAAAGATCTGATCACGAAAAACAAAGTCTTTGTTTTTATGAAGGGAACAAAGCTCATGCCAATGTGCGGTTTTTCTAATAATGTTGTACAGATTTTAAATAGTTTGGGGGTTCCTTTTGAAACCCTAGATGTTTTAGAAGATTCTGAAATTCGCCAAGGGATTAAAGATTATTCCAACTGGCCGACGATTCCCCAGGTCTATATTAACGGCAAGTTTGTTGGCGGTTCTGATGTGCTGATTGAACTATATCAAAAAGGTGAGTTACAGCAACTTGTAGAAGTCACTTTTGCTTCATAAAACGGTTGTGGGGTTTTGGGTATAGGGTTTGGGTTGGAGTTGATTCCTCCCTAACCCTCTATCCCGTTTTCCCCTATTCCCAAACCTTTGGGTGACTTTCTAAGTTAATAATAATCGACTTGACGTTGAGGCATCGGCATTTCAAAATTTGAGGGGTCGTAAATATATCGAGTCGCTTCTTCCTCCAAACGACTAATTAAATAGGGTTCTAAGCCATTCGTGTGTCTGAGGGCGGCTAAGTAACCGTCTAAATATAACCTGAGATCATCATAACGATAACCTCGGTTCCACATCTCGACGAGGGCATCGGTAAGTTTCTGATAATGGCGAATCGTTAAGGTGTCCTGAAGCATGGTTTGAATGGGGTTTAATGGGTGATTACTGGACTGAATTAGGAGGTTGGGGCCCGATTCCGAGAATAAGACTCGTCTATCCTTATGTTAGCTCTTTCTATCTTAACTTCAAATCAAAATTACCCCGGTTGGCTTTGATACTTTTGAGTATTAAGGTTATGGGGAGGTAACAGTAGCTACAAAATCAGAAAGATTACCCTGTTACTCTTAAACTCAACATTGAAGAAGGAAGCTCGCATTCGTGGGATCTGCTTGTATTTCAATTATTGAGGGAAACCCGCATTTACGGTCGCTCTTGGGTTGGCATTTACAGCACGTCGGTTATTTGGTTCATCAGGCTGCTGATTTGCAGAATGCAAGGGATATCTTCTATGCTCATCAACCCAATTTAGTGATTTTGGACGCTGAATTACCAGAGGGAAATAGTTTAGAATTTTGCCAATGGCTTCAGCAACAGCGACAATCTTTAATTCTGATGTTATCGTCTCGCACAACGGAATCCGATATTGTCCGGGGCTTGAGGGCGGGTGCTGATGACTATTTAGCAAAACCTTTTGGAATGCAGGAGTTTTTGGCGAGGACAGAATCCTTAATGCGCCGTAGTCGCACCATTGTTCCGCCAACCACCTTGGATTATGGATCTCTGAAAATTGACTTGGTACAGCGTCGCGTACGCTTACAGAGTCAATTAATTGAACTGACTCCCCAGGAATATAGTCTGCTCTATGTTCTCGCTCAAGCCTGTGGAGAACCCTTGACTCGTTCAGAACTATTACGACGAGCTTGGCCAGATGCTATTGATAATCCTCGCACGATTGATACCCATGTTCTTTCGTTACGGAAAAAGTTAGAAACTGACCCTCGCCAACCGAATTTAATCCAAACTGTTCGGAATATTGGCTATCGTCTCAATTTAGAAATTCTGAAAGCCGAAACGGTTCGTACCGTTAGACTCAATGGTAAATATCCACCCATTCGAGGGGTGAAAACAGAGAGTAGTGCTTGATCTGATCGGGATTCTGGGAATAATCAAAATCTAATCCTTAACTTTGATTATTCCCTATTCTCTGGGGATTATTTCAGGGTGAGGGCGGTGGAAATTGTCCAAATATCCACTAAGCCCAATAATAAACTACAGCCAAATAAAATAAAATACATCCAGGGTTGAGCCAACGGACGGACATCGGTTGTATCAATTCCTGTTTTTTCTTGTACTATTCCCACAAACTTGGCAAACCCAGCCATTCGCATCGGGAGTAAATAGCCTTCTCCTGTGTGGCTAACGAAATAATAAACCAGTCCTCCTTGTCCGGTGGTTCTAGGTTTCAATGCTTTGATCTGATTCCACGGTAATGACCAACCCCGACGGAATATCAGAGTAAACCAAGAAACATAACTCACCTTAATCCCCTCATTATCTACTATTACTCTTTCTGTTAAAAGTGCTGATAGGGCGATCGCTCCGATCCCAATTCCTAGCCAAAGTAACATCGGAGAAACGGGAGCATTAACCGCTTTTGACAAAAAAGGTAGGGGGATCATCAACACCGCATATAAACTTAACAGCGTGATTCTAATAATGGGAGACAGGCGAAATACAATTGGACTAGATAACGCTACGGATTCTACTGTTTCAACAGTCATTTTTAAACAGATTTTAAATTGATTAAGTAGGTAGGCGGGATTAAACTCTACCATGTAACAATACTTTCGCTCTCAACCAAAATACCATAACTTTGTCCTATCCAATGATTTGTTATGCCCCGATCGCTTCTCAATTCTTAACTTTGGCGATCGCTTCAACAATAATCTTCTCAAGTTTGCGATTAGGCGATCGCTATTTAAAAAGTCTTCAAAATTTCTGCGGCTGTCAATTTTAGGTTAGGGAAAGTAGTCGAAATAACTATCTGATTGCCACGGAATTGCTGAATTTCATACTCTCCATTTGCTAGTGTGCAGATAGAGAGAGTAGGCTGTTTGGACTTCCCAATATGTCGAACCCCTCCCAATCCGGCATAGTCAGCAATCCAATATTCGGGAATACCCAGAGTTGCATAGTCTTCAACTTTACGGGCATAATCATTTTGCCAGTTGCTACTCACAACTTCCGCTACAAATTTAATTGAACTGCCTAATGTCAGAATTGACTGCTCATTCCAAATTGGTTCTTTAGTAAGCTCATGGCGATCAATAACTGCCACATCAGGTCGAAATGCAGTCATTCCAATGTTAGAAGGGCGAATAAGTCCTCGCTGAAGCACAAACCAAGGCCATCCCATTTGGTCAATCTGGACGCATACCTTTGTGGTAATAAAAGCTGCAACTTCTTCATGCAAGCCTGTTGGTTCCAAGTCAAATATATCTCCATCAATAAGTTCATAACGGTTATCGTCACGATAACGGATGAGAAACTCGTCAAAGCTGAGTGCTTTCTGTTGAATTGGTCGGTCGGTTGCGATTGCCATATATCAACTTAGCCCAATTAATACATTCATTATATCGAAATAAGTAGGTAGGCAGAAAGAGGAAACTACAGCACACAACGGATGAAATTTCACTCGGAGCCACAACCAAGTTAACTTTTCGTTACATACTTGTTGATTTTCTCGCCCACCTACTTAACCTTTAAAAATTCCACCACGATTTTGTAAGTCGCAGTGGAATCTCTCCGGTGAATTTTGAGATGATTTTATTATCGTTTTTTTGTAAATTAATCAACAGAAGTTAAAGCCGGAGTGGTTAAAGGTTCCTGTTTAACTGTACGCTTATTGGCAAAATTTCTGGATTGAGGATTTGGAGTTAACGGTTTATCCTCATAGCTGATAGACTGTTGATCAATCTGGAGCCGATCACAAGGAATATTATCAGCAATAATTGCGCTCGCCATACTTCCAGTATGGATTTCTAAAGTTGCTTGTGGAATCGCTTCAAAAACTAAGCGTTGTCCTGGGAATACCACCCGCTCAAAGTACCAATTGGGGACATTGGTGATCCGAGCGATCTGAATATGGCTGGTAGCATTGACATAGCAGCACAAAATTCGACCAGAACTATTTGACGGTAGGGGATCAAGAATTTGAGCCATATCTGAATCTGGGGGCTTTAAGCTAAACGTTTTACTGACTAATCGTTACGTTAACATTTGTTGATCCCAGTTGGTTGTAACCCCGACTACCAATCCCTAATTATACTCATCGAGCCAAAATTTTTAGTCAATTCACTGGTTTTAGCTGATTTTGAAGAAATTATTTCCAAAAATAGACCTTCAAAACCTTCGGATAGGTATGGTAGAGATCGGTTGTTCCTTGTCCCATCGACTTATTGAAATTATTGAAACTTAAGGAATTTCTCAGATTCGTGACCCTAAAGGGCGGAAAATTTGTTATATTGTTAAGGAATCTTAAGCAAAGTCGATATAAATTCACCGATTTCAACCCAAATCCCGCCCGACGCACAACAGCATCATGGAAGATAAAATTCTTTACGTCCGCCTTCCTTGTAACCCGATTTTCCCGATTGGGGTGGTTTACCTGTCCGACCACGTTCACAAGCTATTTCCCACCGTCCAACAGCGCATTTTTGACTTAGGGGCAGTTCCTCCTCTGGACTACGCCGCCACATTGGATGCCTGTGTGGATGAGTTTCAACCCACATTATTAGTCTTTTCTTGGCGAGATATTCAAATTTATGCCCCCGTGGGGGGACGGGGTGGAAATCCTCTACAAAATGCCTTTGAATTTTATTATGCTAAAAACCCTTTAATTAAATTAAGAGGAGCTTTAGGAGGATTACGGTTAGCCACTTCCTACTATACGGAACTTTGGCAGAATTTAGGACTAATTAAACGGGGATTATCCCGTTCTCAACGTTATAATCCCCAGGCGCGGGTTGTCGTTGGAGGCGGAGCGGTCAGTGTTTTTTATGAACAGTTAGGAAAGAGTTTGCCCAAAGGAAGTATTGTTTCGGTGGGAGAAGGAGAAAGTTTATTAGAAAGGCTATTGAGAGGGGAAGATTTAGCCGATGAACGTTGTTATATTGTCGGAGAAACGACGCCTCGCGATCGCTTAATTCATGAACAACCCATGAATTTTGAAAAAACTGCTTGTAATTACGATTATATTGAAACCATCTGGCCAGAATTTCAATATTATTTTCAAGATCAAGACTTTTATATTGGAGTCCAAACCAAACGGGGGTGTCCGCATAGTTGTTGTTATTGTATCTATACCGTTATTGAAGGGAAAAAAGTTAGAATTAATCCCGCTGATGAAGTGGTGGCAGAAATTCAACAACTTTATCAACGGGGAATTAGAAATTTTTGGTTTACCGATGCTCAATTTATTCCCGCCCGTAAGTTTATTAGTGATGCGGTGGAATTATTACAGAAAATCCTTGATTCTGGGATGACTGATATTCACTGGGCGGCTTATATTCGCGCAGATAATTTAACCCCAGAATTATGTGATTTAATGGCTAAAACTGGGATGAATTATTTTGAAATTGGGATTACCAGTGGTTCGCAGGAATTAGTTAGAAAAATGCGGATGGGGTATAATTTGCGGGTGGTTTTAGAAAATTGTCGAGATTTAAAAGCTGCCGGATTTAATGATTTGGTTTCAGTGAATTATTCTTTTAATGTGATTGATGAAACCTTTGAAACCATTCGTCAAACAATTGCTTACCATCGAGAATTAGAGGCTATTTTCGGGGCGGATAAAGTCGAACCTGCAATTTTCTTTATCGGGTTACAACCCCATACCCATTTAGAGGAATATGCCTTTAAGAAACAGATATTAAAACCCGGGTATGATCCTATGAGTTTAATGCCTTGGACGGCGAGAAAGTTACTCTGGAATCCTGAACCTTTAGGATCATTTTTTGGAGAAATCTGTTTAGAAGCCTGGAAGCGAAACTCCAATGATTTTGGACGGACGGTGATGGATATTTTAGAGGAAAAGTTAGGACGAGCACCTTTAGAAGAAGCCTTAAATGTACCCTTGGGTCGGGGAAAAGAGTTAGCGAGTATTGGTTAATTTTAGGTTAAATTGTGGGGTGCGGTTATGGTAGTGCTGAATAATCAAATCCCACGATTATAGGATCGGGTTTATTCGGGTTTATGCTAATTAAGGTTCTTCATTAGTACAAAATTCAATGATTCTGGGCCACGTTCAGCTCCTTGGAAACCGAATTCCAGTCGTATACCAGGAAGACCGCAAGATGGTCAAGATGGTAATAGAATTAATCGTTGGGAATTGCCGGAAAATCATAAATTTTATGCTACTGAAATTGATGCTAAATTAGTAGGAGTTAAATACTTTTTACAAGCGTTATCAATGGAAGGTGTACCCCCTTTACCACCTAATTCCATACAAAATAGTTTTATTTGGTTATTAGGACATCTAGTAGAACCGGGTCAATGTCTCGATCCCATTCAATTAGAACCTATCTCTTTTTCAAGATTCATTGAAAATCCTAGAAGCATTGAATCTGGTCATGTAATTCCTTTAGATCGGGGTGGAAAACATATACCCTCAAATACATTTTTAATGGAAAGTCAAAGCAATAGAATTCAAAATAATTTAACTTTAGATGAGTTATGGGTATGGATAGAAAAAATTCTGCGGAAGCACCAACCCGAACTATTTAAAGAATAAATTTTTCTATTGTTTCTGTCGTATTCTTGATCAAATTTGCTGCTTCATATCTGAGAAGATCAGCTTTTAAGATTTGATCACCAATTTTATTAGCTTTTTCTACACTTTTAGGATATAACACAGGAATCAATGAAATATGACTACAATTAATTTCATCAATAACCGAACCAAAAATACCGTCTTTTAATAATCTTTGTCCTATTTGGCTTTTGAGATATCCATAGAGATATCCCGGATTTAACTTATCAGGATTTGGTACAATTCTAATAATATGTTCTGATGCTGCAAAACCCTCCCAATCTTGAGGGACAGTTGCTACTATTCCAGTTGTTCCACTGCGAGTAATCAAAATCCAACCCGCTTTTAATGCTAATTCATTATAGTGCGGACTACTTTTTAAAATTCTTTTTTCTGTTACAGGAATTAATTGGGTAATGTTTGCACCCCCTAAAAAGGGAACAGAATTATCATGATCCAAATTATCTGTATAATCTCGCTTAAAACGCCCTGGATAAAAAATTTTATCTACTAATTCTCCTAATGTTGAAATAGTAAAATCAGGGTTTTGTTCCGTTATTGTCACTAATTGTTGTTTTAAATTAGAAGATTTTGGTTCATAATAAGCTGCATTTAAACGAATATTGTTAGAATGTGTAATAGATTTTGAAGAAATTATAAATGCTTTTTTAGTAACTTTACTTGGATCATTTGCTTTTAAAAATTCTTCATAAGCTTGGCTAATTTCAGGTAAGTCTATATCTACAATAGTCTGTTGATCATCTTTAAAGACAGGTTTTCCTCTACGATCATGTCCAATTTTTATAGGTCTAGCCATAAAGATAGGATATTCGGGTTCATTTTCCCATAAAGGATTGGGTTTTTCTCGTTTTTGAACAACTAATAATGCTCCTTTTGTTCCCGTATAAGGTTGAAAAGTATCTTCAGGAAGATCAATAACAGCTATAATTTTACAATGAGTCATTAACCATTCTCGCACAAATTCTTCTTGAGGGCCACTGAGAATTTGATAAGGGAAAACAAGTACCATTTTACCTGTTTCATGTTTCAATAAATCTAAATTTCTCTCAATGAATAAAATATCAGGAGAACGGGGAACAATTTTTTCTGTAGATATCCATTGATCTTGATGCTTTTTCCATGATCTTGCTAACTGAAAAGATTGTAAAATCTCTAAATTTTTAATAGTAATTTTAGTTCCAAACGGAGGATTTCCTACCATAAACATTTTTGAATTAGGTGAAATTCGATCTAATAGTTGGCTTTTCCACTGTTGAAAAGGAAGTAAACTATCTTGATTTTCTACTATTTTTTGAGGGAGTTTTTCTAATTCGGGTGATGTGTTAGAAATTTGGACAAGATATTGGTCAACTTCTAAACCCAACAATAAATCGGAAATTAATTGGTTTTGTTTAAATTGATCAAGAATTCCTTTTTTTTCTGCTGATTTTATAATAATTTTTCTGGCTTGGTGTAAAAATCCTGATGTTCCACAACTAATATCAGCTAATGTTTGATGGTTTTCTCCTGTAAATCCAACTAAATTTAATGCTAATTCAATTACAGGTCTAGGAGTAAAAAACTGTCCTCCTTCTCTTTTCATGATATAGCTTCTGAAGGTTTCTAAAGCGTCACCTAAAACATCGCTAGGAGTTTGAGTTAAAGATATTCCTTCTAAATGAAATACAGTATAATAAATTGATTCATTATCTAACTCTAAAGATCTAATTTGATGACAATCATCTTTGTTTAAATTATATTTATGGAGAAGATTTTTTATCCTTTCAGCAACTTGATTAACGGGATCTAAATTAGGAGTAATTTGATCATCATATTTTTTATATAATTCTTTCCCCGTCAGACAAAATTCGCATTGATCATAAACTTGTTCCTCATCAAATTTTTTAATTAATAGTATTTTTTGAATTTCGATTCCTAATCTTGAAGGAATCCGAATATTACTATTTCCATAGAGGTGATCATGGAGATTGGCTAAAATAGATTTTAAATTATAACCAGGTGACAAACTAGATTTTAAACGATAATAATCTGGATTTGGCAAGTTTTCGATTTCTTTAAAATGAGGAATAAAGGGAGAAATCTCATAATAATTTTGATTATTATTATCCAAGGCAAATACTCTGATAATATCTTTTTGTTTAAAGATTAAAACCTTAGATCCTGAATATTGCCATTTTTCCAGTAATTTAGCGTTAAAATTATCTAAGGAGTCAATAATTTTAATCACCAAAATAGGATTGATATGCAATACAGAGTTTTCAGGCAAAACAATAATATCACCTAAAAAAGTCTGACCATTATAACCCCAAAAACTGCTATTTAATAATATATTTTTATTGGGATACCCTAAATCACATAATTCTTGAATTATTCTTTGGGTTTCTAAATCAGGAATATTGTTTTTATTGTTTGCCTTAAATTCAGCTTTTTTTTGCATAGTCAAATATAGGGATTAAAAGTGCAAAACACCCTAATCTATCTTAAACCCCCAGTAAAAAAACTCAACATAAACGCCTATCATCCTTGTAAATCAGCCAATATCCGATAGTTAACACCCGACACCCGTGCAACTTTACGGTAAAATCTGATCAATAGAAGTGTTAATATAGTATTTCCTGTGCAAAATTCTGGACTGCAATACCTATCTGCATCAACGGATGCCTTAGAAACCCGATCGCCTAATCAACAATTATTTCCTTTGACGGCGAAAGTCAATTCGCAAGATCACTTAGAAATTGGTGGCTGTGACGTTACCGCTTTAGTTGAACAATTTGGCACGCCCCTCTATATTGTCGATGAAACCACCCTGCGAACGGCTTGTCAACAATACCGGGACGCCTTCAAACGCTATTATCCCGGTGAGTCCCTCGTCCTGTATGCTTCCAAAGCCTGGAATTGTTTAGCGATTTGTGCTATTGTAGCCGCCGAAGGATTAGGTATTGATGTCGTATCCGGGGGAGAACTCTATACCGCCCTCCAAGCCGGAGTTTCACCGGAGAAAACCTACCTCCATGGTAACAATAAATCCTTAGAAGAAATTCAATTAGCGATTGAAAATGGGTGTACCGTTGTTGCCGATAATTGGTTAGATTTACACACCCTCGCTAAACTCAGTCAAGGGTCTATAGTTGATCATCCGATTCGGATGATGATTCGGTTTACCCCAGGAATTGAATGTCATACCCATGAATATATCCGTACTGGACATTTAGATAGTAAATTTGGTTTTGATCCCGGTCAACTGGATGAAGTCTTTAAATTTATTAGTCAGCAACCGGGTTTATCCTGTGTTGGCATTCATGCCCATATTGGCTCCCAAATTTTTGAATTGCAACCCCATAACGATTTAGGTTCTGTAATTATTGATACTTTAATGAAAGCAAATCAACAGGGCTTAAATATTTCAGAAGTTAATATTGGTGGTGGTTTAGGGATTTGCTATACGGAGTCAGACGATCCCCCAAGTATTGATGATTGGGTAAAAATTGTTACTGAATCCGTGATCAAAGCCTGTGAACAGAAACAATATCCCCTACCGAAATTATTATCTGAACCGGGAAGGTCTATGATTGGCTCTAGTTGCGTTACAGCTTATACAGTAGGTTCTCAAAAACAAGTTCCTGGAATTCGGACTTATATTGCTGTAGATGGCGGGATGTCCGATAACCCCCGTCCGATCACCTATCAGTCCTTGTACCGAGTGGTTTTAGCCAATAAAATGTCTGCACCCATGACCGAAACCGTTACGGTTGCAGGAAAACATTGTGAATCTGGGGATATTTTAATTAAGGATGCTCAACTTCCTAAAGTTGAATCTGGGGATATTCTCGTGGTTATGGCAACGGGAGCCTACAATTATAGTATGGCGTCTAACTATAATCGACTGTCCAAACCGGCGGCAGTTTTAGTTAGTAATGGTGATGCTAACGTCATTATTGAACGAGAATCTTACCAAGATTTAATTAGTAAAGATCGACTTCCAGAACGCCTAACCATAAATTCTTAGGGGTTGTAGGGGTGAAGTACAGGATCGGTGTCAACAATTGCCAAAAACTGATGATGATAGCCGAGATCCGATCCCCCTAAATCCCCATGAAAAAGGGGGACTTTGATCCCTCTAAATCCCCCGTAAGAAGGGGTTAGCTCAGGCTTCTATTAATTTGATCAAAATTCAATGAATGCGGCGTCTAGTCATGACTAAGCAAGGAATTCCTCCCTGGTTCATTCAAAGTCTTGATATTGGATTAGTTTTTGCCGTCGCTTATGTAGTTTTGGTCATCATTGGAGAACGCCGTACCCTTTGGATGGTGCGCGGGTTTATTATTCTAATGTTGGCAACGGCCATTAGTAACTGGGCAAATTTGAAATTATTGTCTATTGCCCTGAATAGTTTAGTTACAGGTTCTGCCGTAGCGATGGCAGTCATATTACAATCAGAATTCCGCGAATTTTTGGAACAGTTGGGTCGCGGAGAAATTTCGCAACTGTTTGGTCAGGGTCGCCGTGTCATTCCTGAACCCGATGGGGTAATTGATCAACTTGTGGAAGCGGTTAAAGAACTCTCGCAAAATCGTACTGGTGCATTAATTATTATTGAAACTGGAAGTCCAATTGATGAACGGGATTTTTCTGTCCCTGGAGTAAAACTAAATGCCGAAGTTTCCAGAGAACTGTTACAAACAATTTTTCAACCGAAAACCCTGTTACATGATGGGGCGGTGTTAATTCGGGCATCTCGAATTGCGGCGGCGGGGGTGATTTTGCCCCTATCGGAACGGATGGCCTCCCGACAATTGGGAACTCGTCATCGGGCGGCGATGGGAATTACGGAACGAGTGGCAAAATGTATGTGTATTGTGGTGTCGGAAGAAACGGGTTCAATTTCTCTGGCGGAAAAAGGAATCCTCAACCGACCCTTAACTAGCAGTAAACTGAAAGAGCTATTAGAAGCTCGTTCTTGGACATCCAATGATGACAGAACTCCTACCTCGATTTCCATTACCCATTGGGGAAACCGCATTGGTTCCCAAGGGTGGGCTTTAGTGTCTCGCCTATTCCGTCCTCGATCCAAAGCTTCTCGGGAGAAAAAATGAGTGCTAAGACAAGGGTTGTATATGAATTACCCGCAGATTTAGACCAAGACCGTTTACCTCAACACATTGCTGTAATTATGGATGGCAATGGTCGCTGGGCGAAGCGTCGGGGTTTACCTCGAACTATGGGCCACCGTCGGGGAGTGGATGCTCTCAAAGAAGCTTTACGCTGTTGTCGAGATTGGGGTGTGGAAGCACTAACAGCCTATGCTTTTTCCACGGAAAATTGGGGTCGTCCTTTGGAGGAAGTCGATTTTCTCATGGCATTATTTGAGCGGGTTTTAATGCGAGAACTACGAGAAATGATGGCGGAGGAAGTGCGAATTCAGTTTGTAGGAAATTTGGCAGCCCTTCCCCAATCTCTACAGGAAAAAATAGATTATTCTATGGAGGAAACGAAGCAAAATAAGGGTATTTTATTTACTATTGCTACTAATTATGGCGGACGACAAGAAATTTTACAAGCCTGTCGAGAGATTGCTAATCAAGTAAAACAAGGGTTAATTCAACCAGAAGATATTGATGAAACTCTATTTGAACAGCATCTATATACTACGGGAATATGTCACCCCGATTTATTGATTCGTACCAGTGGAGAAATGCGAATTAGTAATTTTTTATTATGGCAACTCGCCTATGCAGAAATTTATGTAACTGATACCCTTTGGCCTGATTTTAATCAGAAGGAATTACATCTAGCCTTATCTTCCTATCAAAAACGGGAACGTAGATTCGGCAAAGTTTGAATCACTGATCACGGATTTGGACGGATTAAAGGATTTCACGGATTAAATCAACAGTTGACTGATAACTGATAACTGATTAAGGCCCCCCAAAAATGGCAGATTCAAGATCTTGACGAGAAAGAGAATATTTAAAAGAACGTTGAATATCCTGACCGTTGGTTGCAGCTCCGATATAACGGACTGTAATTTGGTCAATTTCTAACCACAAGTCTGCTGTCCAATTTGGGTTTCCAATCCGCCAATAATGGAGTTCTTTTTGATCTTGTTCACCCCCATGGGAGCGTAACCATTCTTCAATATCAGGTAGGGGATGATTATATAAGGGTGTCTCTGAACTCGGCAAAGTCATAAATAAGAAGAAGGAGAGCTAATTTATATTGGGTATTGATTATAGCATTTTTGATCAATTCTAACCAATACATAAATATTAATAACGAGTTAAACTAATAAAAATTGCTAATAGGATACATCCAATAAAAGTTAATCCCATTAGAAATAATGAAAAAACTTCCCCAGGGGAAAGAGGCCGATCTGTTGGGTCTAAATAGGCGGAAGAAGAATTAAGACGATTATTTTTAGAATAGGGTTGATTTAAGTCCGTTGGAACTTGAATTAAATGATATCGAGAATAGCCAATTTTTTGATCATAGGACTGACGCCGATCTGGGTTACAAAGGGTGGCGTAAGCTTCATTGAGTTTCTGAAATTTTGCCGTGGCGATCGCCTTTGATAAGGTTGTGGTATCAGGATGATACAGTTTACTCAGTTCTCGATAGGCGCGTCGAATTTCTATCGGGGTCGCACTCGGATGAACTCCTAATAAGGTGTAATAGCTAGAAATCAGTGCCGGATGGTTTTCGGCTTGGGGTTGCTGTTGAGATGAATTTCCTGGAGAAGTCACGGCTATCCTAACTCTACATCACGAAACAGTTCTGTTCATTATACAGAAAAATTAAATCAGCAGGTTAGTGTTTACAACTTCTTTGTGTCTTTGTGTCTTTGTGTCTTTGTGTCTTTGTGGTTAAATTAGGCTTTACCGTTGTCAACATAGCCACAAGAACTGCTATACTTTCTTCCCCTGTCCCGGTAATTTTTGTCAAACAACAACACCTAATACTTTTCACAGATTAAAGACCAACCTCTAACAGACCAACTCCTGATCGGTGTTGACCTCCCCATTCGTGAGGATCTCCCCTCATATCATCATCAAATTTCATGATTTGATCAGGAAAGATATCAGTTTCATCAGGTCTTAGAATATTGTTAATGCGAGGAAAAGTATTAGTTTTATTGCTTGTAAAGGGGTCGATATTTGGCTCAAACAAGTCATCCAAATATTCCTTGGTATATTCAAAGGGTTGACCTAATTCTGGCCCCCCCATTGGGAAGGTTAAACTATCAGGATCACGTCCAATGGTTAGTTCTTCTGGTATTCCTAAATCCTGGGCGGAACCTCTTGACAGTTCAGCCGTCTGTAAAGTAGGAATTGCAAATTCCGATCCGGTTAAATCGGCATTTAAAAGATTTGCACCTTCTAGTTGAGCTTGAACTAAATTAGCATTAGTTAAGTTAGCACCACTAAGGTTAGCATCATTAAATTCAGTTTGATTTAAAAACGCGCCCTCTAGGTTTGCAGATGTTAAGTTTGCTCCTTTTAAATCTGCACCTTCTAAATTGATATTAGCTAAGTTTGCCCCGGCAAGATTAGCATCTCGTAAATCTACACCAATCAAATGAGCACCGCTTAAATTAGCGCCTCTCAAATCACACCCTTGACAGAATCGGGTTTCTAATAATTGTTTAAGATCATTAGGGTTCTGAGAATAGGCTGGAGTTGTGACTCCCAAACCGAGTAGAAGCACTGTGGCGGTTCCAAACATTGCTGTGGATAGGATTTTCATAACTGTATCCTCCAATAGCTGCCACCTAAAAACTACACCTGATAGTTTTCTGATTACTATTATACGCTAGAGTCAACGACCGAATACTTCAACCATTAGGAAGATTTAATAAAATTCAGTTTGTACCCCAAAAAATCAAGAGTGCGTTATAGGATGTTAACGCACTCTCTAATTTACGCAGTTACGCTTAATTCCTTAATTTAGAAGCCTGATTGAGTTGGGATAGAGCATGATTTAATTTCTGGTCAATAGCTTCTGGATTGGGATTTAATTCCAGGGCTTGACGATAACAATTAACTGCATCTTCGAGATCGTTACGAGCATCTTTGTCTATCGGTTGAACATGGGAACGTTGTTCGAGGGCATCCCCTAAATGCAAATATACGACATCAGATAAGCTCACATCTAAGGCCCGACGATAGGCTAAAATCGCATCATCCCAGCGTTGGAGTTGGGCCAGGGCAAACCCTAGATGATCTTGCGCTTCTAGGGAATGGGGTTCCAAATCTACGGATTTCCGGTAGGCCGTGGCCGCCTGTTCCCAATGTTGGAGGGTGGAGAGAGCATCTCCTAAGTGTTGATAAATAATCGCTGAAGTCGGTGCGATATCTAAGGCTTTCTTGTAAGCTGCGATCGCATTTTCCCAATCATGAACCAGGGATAGGGTATGTCCCAGGAAATGATAATAAATGGCCGATTTGGGGTCATGTTCGGTGGCCTTGCGGTAGTAGGCGATCGCTTCTTGATATTGACCTTGATCTCGGCAAATCATCCCCAACTGGTAGTAACTCCAAGCGGATTTGGGGTTAATTTGAATCACATTTTGGTAAGAAGCGATCGCTTCCTGAATTTGATTATTTGCCTTTAACGCTTCGGCCAACTGTTGATGGAGTTCCCCACTATGGGGAGTTGCCGTCACCGCTTTGTGTAAATAGGCTATGCCCTCGCGTCCCTGTCCCTGTTGGGCAAAGGCATCCCACAGATATTGATAACAGGCAGTGGCATCGGGTTCGAGTTCAATTGCTTTTTCTAGGGAACTAATGGCTTGGGCAAACTGTCCCTGTTGGCAGAGCAGTTTTCCGAGACTCTGCTGAAACTCATAAAAATCAGGATTCAGTTCCACCGCCCGACGATAGGCCTCCGTTGCTTCCGTGATTCTACCCTCTTGCTCTAGGAGTTCACCTAGGTTATAGTAAGACCAAGCCGAGTTGGGGTTGAGTTCGCAGGCCTTTTGGTAACTGGCGATCGCCTCCTCCACCTGACCCAGTTGAGCCAGGGTTCCCCCTAAGTTGTGGTGATACCAGGAGAAGTTAGGCTTTTCGTCAATCGCTTGGCGGTATGCAGTAACCGCTTCTTGAAGTTGGTTAAGTTGCTTAAATCTGTTAGCTTGGTCAAAATGGTTTGTCGAGATGTGATCTTTGTTAATCAATACGCTGTTCATGGTAATCTAGTTTTACTTTAACTTTACTTCTGTATCTAAAATATACCTTGGTTTTATGAATTTCCTAACAAAAGTTAATCTTAATAAGAATATAGAAGGATCTGAACAGTTTTGTAAATTTGACTTTGATCCTGTTCCAGAAGTAATAGAAAAACACCTAAAATTATCGGGTTGGGTAGTTGGAATAGAATCACCTGTAGTTGGTATTGAATTAATTCAAGATGGTCAATTATTGTGGGAATCGCCTTTAACTATTAATCGTTCTCTTGTCTATCAAACTGATAAAACCGTTACAGGGGAACAACAGTGTGGTTTTAGTATTAATCTTGCCCTAGAAAACATTAATCTGGCATCGGCAGTGATTTTGATTCAAGCTGTTTTTGAAGATTTTAAAAGAATTCCATTGGCTGATCTTAATTTGTCTATAGCCGAAGAAAGTAACCATGATTTGGCACAAGTTCAAGCGGAACTTCATAACACACGAGAGGAATTAGAACGGTTGCAATCTCATTTTGATGAAGTTTTAGCTGAATTAGAACAAACCCACTGGCAACTGCATCAAATTCAAACGAAACAATCAGATTCAGATGTGACAATTAACAGTGACAAACAGGTAATTGAAGTCAATCCAGAGGATATACAATCTTATTATAGGTTTTTAGAAGTTCAACCAGAGAACAGTGATATCTGGTTACAGTTAGCTAATATCTTAGTCGAACAAAATCGTTTAGAAGATGCGATCGCCGTTTATCGCCGACTGGTAAAACTATCTCCTTGTGAAGAATATTATCAGCAATTAGGGCAACTTCTCGTCAAGCAAGAAAAGTGGGATGAGGCTATTATAGTTTATAAGCGTGCGATTGAATTTAATCCAGAATCTTATTTATATTATTATCAACTCGGAGAAGTGATTTATAATCGGGTGATGCAGAACCCCGAATCTTACTTTGTTGATTATAAAATAGCCGAATTACCTCATAAAGATTATCAACTATTTGACCCGGAATTACCGGATATTTGCTTCCTAAATG
>Ga0082207_1000284_pt1 | contig 29713 bp, 30 predicted proteins | sample LakMenEpi10Aug09_FD_71540 | JGI IMG/M metagenome (GOLD analysis project Ga0082207, IMG submission 71540)
ATGATGTACTTCGGTTTCCTCATCTTGTTGGGCGTCACCACCGTGCTCGAGATTGACCACCAGATGCCACCAGCGCTCAAGTTCTTGCACGGCGACGTGTACCGCGGTTATGCAGCCGTTGGAGATTTCGCGGGCCTCATGTTTACTGGCGGTGTGTTGTGGGCAATCGTGCGCCGGTACGTGCAACGCCCGTATCGCATCCGCATCAAGAGTAAGCCGGAGCACGCCATCATTCTTGGTGTGTTGCTAGCACTAGGCGTCAGCGGTTTTGGTGCAGAAATGTTCCGAATTGCTCAGGGTCAAGCGGCCGGTGTCAATCTTGACCACGAGAAGTGGAGCTTCGTTGGCTACCCACTGGCACAACTTGTTAACGGCGCTTCGCCGGACGTACTCACCACCTGGCATCAAGCATGGTGGCTTGGCCACGTTGCAGCATTCATTGCCTTCTTGGTCATCTTGCCCGTGACCATGTTGCGCCACATATTTACGTCGCCACTCAACATGTACCTAAAGGACCGTGACCGTCCAAAGGGCGCAATGAAGGCAATGCCAAACCTCACAGAGACATCGCTTGAAACATTTGGTGCGCACGTAGTTGAAGACTTCACCTGGAAACAGTTGCTGGACTTGGACGCATGCACCATGTGTGGACGCTGCACCAGTGTTTGCCCTGCGCACGCAACCGGCAAGCCACTCGACCCGCGCGAAATTGTGCTGAAGAGCGGCGAAGTAATGGCCGCTACCGCCGCACATGCTCCCGGTGGAAAAGTGTCTCCGCCGATTGGTGTCGACAGCGAAATCACCATTTCTGCCAATTCGCTCTTCGAACGCATCACCACTGAAGAAATCTGGTCATGCACAAGTTGCAAAGCCTGCGACGAGATCTGCCCAGTAAATATTGAAATCCTCGACAAGATTCTTGATATGCGCCGCTATTTGGCGCTGATGGAAAGCGACTTCCCGGCCGAGCTGGGTAACGCTTACCGCGCGATGGAGAACCAGGGCAACCCTTGGGGAATGAACCAGGGCGAGCGTGGCGATTGGGCAAAAGACTTGGACGTGCAGGTGCTCGATCCGGGTGCGGCGTTTAACCACGAGTACCTGTACTGGGTTGGCTGCGCAGGAAGCTTCGACGACAAAAATAAGAAGGTAACGCAGTCGATGGCGAAACTGTTGAAGCGCGCAGGTGTCGACGTTGCAATTCTTGGACCAAGCGAAATGTGCACCGGCGACAGCGCTCGACGAAGCGGAAACGAATACTTGTTCCAGATGTTGGCGATGCCAAACATTGAGATGCTGAATGGGATGGGAGTGCGCAAGATCATTACCCAGTGCCCACACTGCTTCAACACTCTCGCGAACGAGTACCCACAGCTTGGTGGAATGTACGAAGTGATTCACCACTCGCAGTTGTTGGAACATCTCATCGACTCGGGCAAGCTCGACGTGAGCAACGCAACACTCGAAGAGCGCATCACCTATCACGACTCGTGTTACCTAGGCCGACACAACGACGTATACCTTGCACCCCGCAATGTTGTGAGTTCGATCAAGGGTGTTGATGTTGTCGAGATGCCTCGCAACGGAACACAGGGCATGTGCTGCGGAGCCGGCGGCGCCCGCATGTGGATGGAAGAAACCATCGGCACAAAGGTGAACGACGAACGTGCTGCAGAAGCAATTTCCACTGGTGCATCACGCGTTGCAACGGCGTGTCCGTTCTGTTACATCATGCTTGACGATGGCGTGAAGGGTGCGGGCAAAGAAGAGCACGAGGTAAAAGTTGCCGACATCGCTATTCACTTGCTCGACGCACTTGAAAACGGCGAGCGAATGCTTGCTGAACGTGGCGCGCCCTTGGGCGTTCCTGTTGCAGGCGAATAAGCCCGTTAATCCAGTAGGGCTTCGGCCACCAGCAATGCCCGATATGCGTCGTTAATCGTCGCCGCAGTTTCGGACTGTTCGCCGCGTACAAGGGCAGCAAGTGCTTCACATTGGGCAACAAAACCTGGCTTGAAATCAAGGCTGCGTTGGTCCGGAGGGAACTGTTCAACCTCTTTGGGAAGGTACCTGCGAATTGGTATCTCGTTCGTCGGTTCGACAACTTGCATCCCTTGATATCGAGTACCGAACTCAAGTGGCCGTAACTCAAAGCGTTCGCCATCTCGATCGATCGTCATTGCAAAGTTCGCCGGTGCGTTCCAATTGGCAGAAATCGTACAAATGTCGCCGCGAGACGAACTCATCACTACAACTCCGCCACGGCGATCTTCGGTCGACCCCACTCGGATTGTTGACTCGATTGTGAGGCCTCCAGTAAGGAAGTTGGCCAGATCAAAACCGTGCACCGAATTGAGGCGAACAAATTTTGTGTCCCAGGTATTGCTCTTTTGATCGTAGGAAACGCTTTCGGGAAGTTGCAAATGAATTGAACATGGCCCACCCGATTGAATGAAGCGCTTGGCTGCCTGCACGGGGGCATAGAACCGTCGATTAAACCCAACCATCACATTTTTCTCGTAATTGATCAGCGGAACAAGTTCGCTTGACGATGTTGAAATTGGTTTCTCTACCAGCACTGGCTTGCCGACATCCAATGCTTGCTTCAACAACGGAATGATTGCTTCTGTTGATGCAGCCAAGATGAGGGCATCCCACTCCCCGCTGGCAACCAACTCGGTGGGGTCGCTCCATACCTTTTTGATTGCGTGAGTCTGTGCAAAAGCGTCTACCGTTTGAGAATTCTTTCGTGCGGCCACACCAACCACGTCGAACCCTGCGCTTTTGGCGGCTGCAACATGGAAGTTGGCAATCTCTCCACTTCCAACAATGGCAAGGCGCAATTGGTTGGTCATGAAACAGCCCACTCCTTCGCCACAAGATCGCTATCTGTTATCGGAAACGAGATTGCCTTATTGGTTTGTGCGGAAATCAATGCACCGATGGCGGCATCGAGAGAGACCAATGCATCCTGAGACGTATACGAAAGTTCGCAATCTGAATCAAGCTCATTTAGCGCAACGAGGGTCGGGTGAATCGTTGGATTAGCTACAACAAACTCTGGATGAAAAGTTGCTTCGCCAACACGCGTAATCCTGGGATCGTTCTTAATCTGTTCTGCATCGCGCTGATACATCTGCCAGTCGCCACTTGGTGCCACATCCAATCGGCCGGTTGGGCAATACATGTGCAACGTGCCTTCCACGCTTGACAGATTGGAATACGTCAGCGAAAGGTAGCGGCCACGAGAAAACGACCAGCCCGCAACACCCGCCCACATTTCTAAATCCTTACCGCGAGGATTAATCATGTCTGGTTCGGCTAAAGCAGTAACCGAAGTTGGTGCTTCACCGAAAACATCAATGGCGAGATCAATCCAATGCATGCCCGTGGTCATCAAACAATGTGCTCCGCCGTGTCCGACAATTGCGACTGGTAACCCACCCAGATGCCTCTCTGCGGCTTCAAGCAGTTGAGGCACAAGGCCCGATCGGCGGCGTTGCAAACCAACCGTAAAGCGAACGTTGTCGCGCACCGAGCGGTCCACCATCTGCCGGGCATTCGCAATTGAGTTAGAGAGCGGCTTTTCGCACAAAATGCGTTTGACGCCTGCATCCACAAGTCGGTTAAAGGTAGAGACATGATCTGGACCAAGCGTCGCGATGATTGCGGTGACTTGACTAGACCTTGTCCCGATTTTTGACAGGGCACTCTCTACATCTGGAAAAAACATGTCCTGCTGTCGGAGTTCTTGCGTAACCCACACTTCAAGCGTTGGATCTCGGTCGACAACGATGACCTCTGAATATTTCTGCGCAAGGATTTTGGCATGGCGCTTGCCCATTGAGCCAGCGCCAATCAACAGCCCAATGCGATCGACGTCTGTAATGGCCATGGTGCGTATCGATTCTACGCGCAAATAATTATCGAAAGTTTTCGAAATATCGACTGGGTGTAGGGCCTCGTTGCCCTTGATACTTTGAACCTCGAGCACCTTTGCCGTAAGGATTGGCTGCTGGCGTTGTCATGTTCATAAAACTGACTTGTCCGATTTTCATGCCCGGATACAACGTGATTGGCAAGTTGGCTACGTTCGATAACTCAAGTGTGATGTGGCCGTCAAACCCTGCGTCAATAAAGCCAGCTGTGGAGTGAATGAGCAGCCCAAGACGACCGAGTGAACTTTTGCCCTCGACACGAGCAACAAGGTCGTCGGCGATTGCAACACGCTCCAGGGTGGAGCCAAGCACAAACTCGCCTGGGTGCAACATGAACACACCGTCGAGCGGGACTTCGATTAATTCGGTGAGGTCGGTGAGATCCTTCTTGACGTCAATCACTGGTGCTGTGTGATTGCGGAACACACGAAAAAGATTGGAGATCTTGACATCGATCGATGATGGCTGAATGCACGATTCGTCGAGCGGATCGATCACAATGCGGCCGGCGCCAAGCGCTTCACGAATACTGATGTCAGACAGGATCACAACGGAGCACCCTACCGAAAACCATGCACCAAGCCGAAATGGGCGTGTAAATACGGCTGATTGATTGCGGTTAACCGCTGATCAAACTGACGAGGGCCCACAATGCTGCGATGCCCCCCATTGCGGCCATAGCAACTGTTCGGCCGACTGGTGCCTTGTTTAATTCGACGTCATCTTGTTGTTTGGATGGCGGCCGAACCAGTGCCAACAGGTTGCCGACGAGCATTGCTCCACCAAAAGCCAGCACCAGCCACACCAACAAATCCTCGCCTAGAAACATGTGGTTAGTCGCCGAGAGGAATATCGGTTGAGTGATCGGTGGCCAAGTTTTCGAAACGGGTGTACACCGCCTGCCAGGCCAACCTCGCCAAACCAAGTGGGCCAGCACGGTGCTTAGCAACGTTGACCTCGGCAAAACCCTTTAGGTTTGGATCCTGCTCGTAGATTTCGCCGCGGTACAAGAACATCACCACGTCGGCGTCTTGCTCGAGTGCGCCTGATTCTCGCAAGTCGGACAGCGTTGGGTGCTTGTCGGTGCGACTTTCGAGCTGGCGACTGAGCTGACTTAGAGCAAGCACTGGCACATTGAATTCGCGTGCAAGCAACTTCAACTTACGACTGATCTCGCTGACTTCTAATTGTCGGTTTTCTGGACGACCGTCGCCACCCATCAGTTGCAAATAGTCGATAACGATTAATGCAATTGCGCCTTCGCGGCTGAAAATACGTCGTGCTTTCGCACGAATCTGACCCACTGTTGTGCCTGCACTGTCATCAATGATCAACGGAATGTCGAGCCTGCCTACGGCATGGCCCATCTTGGTCCAGTCGTTGGGGCTTGGACGACCAGTACGCAATACCGATCCGTCTACTCGCGCTTCGCTGGCAAGAATACGTTGTGCAAGTTCGGCCTTGCCCATTTCAAGCGAGAAAAAGAGCACTGGTTGCTGCACCACTTGGGCCACATGCACCGCAATGCCAAGCGCAAATGCGCTCTTTCCCATTGCAGGGCGAGCACCAACAATGTTGAGTGTGCCAGGTTGCAACCCAAGCAAGATTCGGTCGAGATCGGTGAAGCCGGTTGGTGCTCCGCTCATCACTTCTTTGTTGTTGAAGCGCTCCTCCAACTTGTCCATCGCGTTTTTGATAAGCAAGTCGACACGCTCGGAGTTGTCTCCCACCTGGCTTTCGGAAACATCAAAAATTTTGCTTTCAGCGTCGTCAATTGCTTTGTCTACGTCGTCAGGTTCGCTGTACGCAATCTCCGCGATATCAGAGGCCGCGCTAATCAGCCGACGAAGCCTTGCGGTTTCACGGACGATCTTGGCGTAACGGTCGGCGCTGGTAATCGCGGGAGTTGCATTTTGCAACAACATCAGTGCATCGAGACCGCCAACGGTTTCAAGCAGGCCAGCACGACGTAGTTCGTCGCCAACGGTAATTGGGTCGACGGGTTCGCCGCCGGTGTTCAGCGAACGAATGGCGTCATAGATATGACGATGTGAAGGCTTGTAAAACTCGTCGGGGTGAACGCCGCGTTCGAGGGCTACACCAACAGCATCTCGCGACAGCAACATTGCACCAAGCAGCGACGCTTCGGCGTCGATGTTGTGTGGTGGAACTCGTTGCGCGCTTCTAGACGATGAGCGTGAATCGTTGCGATACTCGTCTGAATTTGACATGCAACTACCTTGCCCGTTGTGGCCTGTTGAACGCTATGACTTGGCAACCACCGACAATTTGATAACGCCTGTGACGCCACCAATCATTTCGACAGAAACCTGATGATCGCCAAGCGAACGAATGGCTGTGGCAATAGTGACGGCCTTGCGGTCGACATTCATGCCGGTCTGATTCAGTACTGCAGCAACGATGTCGTTTGCAGAAACCGAACCGAACAGACGACCTTCGTTGCCGGCTTTGGCCTTGATCACGATGGTGTGCTTGGCCAGCTCGTTGCTAATTGCAACGGCCGACTCGCGGTCGGCGGCTTCACGCAAGTCGCGTGCGCGACGCATCAATGTGGCCTGTGTAACTGCACCGTCAGTTGCAATGATTGCCAAGTCATTTGGCAACAAGAAGTTGCGAGCGTGACCCGACGAAACACTGACGATGTCGCCTCGGCGACCAACGCCGTTGACGTCTGAACGAAGAAGAACCTTCATGACTTATGCCTCCTCTGTTGCTTCGATGGTTGCATCGACTGCTTGGTCGGTGTCTGCGTCTAAAACCGGATCGAGGCCGGCAATGTCTGCGTATTTGTCAATCAATGCGGCTTCCGGGTTCTCGCGGGACTCGCGAGGACCGCGGCGTGGGCGGTCGTTGTAGTCGCCATCCTCTTCACCGCGGCGCGGGGCACGAGCCGATGCAACGCGCTTCGTGTATGGCAAGAGTGCCATTTCACGGGCGTTCTTGACGGCCAATGCAATGTCACGCTGTTGCTGAACGGTGTTGCCATTCATGCGACGCGCACGCAACTTTGATCGATCGGACATGAAGCGCTGCAACAGATTGATGTCCTTGTAGTCGATAAAACCGACTTTCTCGGCATGCAATACGTTCGGGCGCTTTTTGTACTTGCGCATTGCAGCTTTCGCTGCGCGCTCTTTATTTTTTTTGCTGGTCATGTGATTGTTCCTTTATGAGATGAGTGGGTAGAGAGATTTCAGAACGGTTCTTCGCCGCTATCGAATGGGCTTGGCTCGGTGCCTGGGTTGGAGCCACGTGGTGCTCCGCCTTGGCCGTCGCTCTTTGGTGTGCGCTCTACTTGTGCGGTTGCCCAACGAAGGCTTGGCCCAAGTTCATCGGCAATTACGTCGATGGCGGTGCGCTTGTCACCTTCACGGGTGGTGTATTCGCGCTGCTCGAGACGTCCGGTGACGACAACGCGCGAACCCTTGGTGAGTGATGCCGCAGCATTTTCGCCGAGCTGACCCCATGCGGTGACGTTGAAGTAGGAAGTCTGTTCCTGCCACTCGCCGTTTACTTGATAGCGACGACCAACGGCAATGCCGAATGATGCGACGCCGCGACCGGTGGTTGTAAATCGAAGTTCGGGATCACGCGTGAGGTTTCCCACGAGTGTGATGGTGTTATCTGCCATAGCAAGATCTCCTTATGTGACGTATATGAAATGGTGGGATTGCTGAACAATCAGACAGCAGCAACGGACATGCCGCGGCTTTGTGCTTCTTGATCTGGCAAACGGAGAAGTTTGTGGCGGAGGACATCGTCCGCAAGTTTCAATGTGCGCTCGACTTCGTCGAGTGCACCGCCGGCAGCCATGATGTTGAACACAGCATAGAAACCGTCGTTTTGTTTGTTAATTGGGTAAGCAAGACGACGCTTGCCCCACCAATTAGGTGCTCCGTGCACAACACCGCCAACGCCTTGAACGGCTTTGGTGATGGTGTTAATCCAGTTGTGCGCAGCCGACTCTTCGAGGTTGCCGCTCACAATGACCATTAATTCGTAATTACGCATAACTGCGTTAACTCCCTTCGGATCCGACCGAAGCCGGAGCCCCCGAGGGGGCAGGGTGGATAAGGACTCTGGATCGTATCGGCACGACGAGAGCGTGCCACACCCCTGTTACAGAGATCCCTCGTTGCTTGTTCCCGTTGCCTGTATGGGCGCCGCATCGGTCATGGGCAACGAGCGCAACAAATGGTGCCAGCCGCATTGGTGGCACGCTTCCACTACATAGGCAGTGTGTTGCGGCCGTCGATATTGATCGAGTTCGTCTGGCCGGGTGATGCACCGCCCGTGCTTCGGTAATCGTGGCCCAAACACGTACGTCACCAACACCACGTTGGATACCTGACAGATGGGGCACTGCACGGTTGTTGCGTCGCCAAAGTTTCGTGCTGCTCTCAATAATTCTGGATGTGCATCGCATACTTGATCTCGACGAAGCCTGCCTCGTCGATATTCATTAATGAGTGCGCGACGCGAAAGTCGATGATCGACGATGCCGCCAACCACTTCACCGCTGTCGTTCGTGATGCTGAGCGCGCTCAGCCATCCCTTCGGTCGTCGATACCGATTCATACCCGCGCACGATAGTCACTGCTCGGCTATTTCTGCTGAGCAGCCCACCAAACATCCAGTCGATTCCGAATTTCCTCTGCACCAAGTTCACCCTCGTCAAGCCGGATGTCCATCAAGAAATTAAGTGCGGCTCCCACTTGCCTGCCGGGTGACAACGAAAGGTGCTCCATCACTTGTGCTCCGTCCATCTCTGGTCGCAGCGCTGCGAGCTCTTCGCTTTTTGCAAGTTCGGCGATTCGCTCTTCCAACTCATCCATTCTTTTGGACAACATCAACGCTTTCTTTTCGTTGCGAGTGGTGCAGTCGCAGCGAGTAAGCACGTTCAGTTCCGTCAAAAGCGGGCCGGCATCGCGCACATATCGTCGAACCGCCGAGTCGCTCCACCCCATCTGGTAGGTGTGAAAACGCAAGTGCAACGCAACGAGCTCGGTAATTGCCTCGACATCTTGGGTTGAGTAACGCATGGCAAGTAGACGCTTTTTCGCCATGCGTGCTCCAACCACTTCGTGATGGTGGAATGTCACGCCCTTGCCATCCGCAAAGGCGCGTGTCTTTGGTTTGCCAATGTCGTGAAACAATGCCGCGAGTCGTGTGATCCGAAAATCAAATTGCGGCGCAGCATCGCGACGCACATTTTCAACCACGGCGAACGTGTGCGTCAGTACGTCTTTGTGTCGATGGATTGGATCTTGCTCCAGTTTCATCGCCGGCAACTCAGGGAAGAAGTGTTCGGCAAGGCCGGTATCGACCAAGAACCACAAACCAAGACTTGGGTGGTCGGTCACCATTAATCGGTCTAACTCGTTGCGCACGCGCTCTGCAGAAATAATGGTGAGGCGCTCGTGCATTGCGCGTACCGCATCCACCAACTCGGGTACAGGTTGCAGTTGCAGTGCCGACATAAAACGGGCTGCCCTCATCATGCGCAGCGGGTCGTCGGAGAAACTCTCGCTTGGTGACAGCGGCGTACGCAACGTTTTAGACAACAAGTCGGCCACGCCTCCAAACGGATCCACTAAATCGGGGGCATCCGCGGTGATTTCTAGCGCCATCGCATTTACCGTGAAGTCGCGTCGCGACAAATCGGTTCCAATATCGAGCGAAAACTGCACGTCGGGTTTTCGTGAGTCTGGCGAATATGCCTCAGCGCGATGAGTAGTTATTTCGTATGTTCGCCCATCTTTTTGCAACGAGATAGTGCCAAACCGTTCGCCTGCGGTCCACACCGCATCGGCCCAACCAGAAACAAGTTTCTTTGTCTGCTCGGGAAGCGCGTCGGTGGTGAGATCAAAGTCCAACTCCCCCGTTGCCCGATCAAGCAACAAGTCGCGCACGGTGCCACCCACCAAATACAGCCGAGCATTGGCCTCCCTGAAGCGCTCGGCAAGAGGAGCAAGTTCTGCCAAGACTGGTGCAAAGCGTTCTGGGATCACCATATTGAGGTTAGGCCGTACTGCCGATGTGCAAAGCGCGCTACACCAAATACTGAGAGAATGGAACCAATGGAGCACGCTTATGAATAGGAGTAGCCGCAGGTGGAAGCGCCTCGCAGTGCTGTGCTTCGTTGGTATTTCACTTGCGCCGACCGTCGCGCAAGGAGCTGCCCCCCAACCTTTTGACATGACCCTTGTCGGACAGAACTTCAACGTTGCTCCCGGACGACAATTTCGGTTTGTTTTTGCACTGCCGGACGGTGTTGTTCGTGAATCTGTTTTGTCCGATCGCACGGCAGTGGTACGTGTCGCTGTATTCCCTCCACTCACCTCCCGCAGCGAGGTTCGTTCATTCGCAACGTCAACAACCGACCCGACCATTCGACCGATTGATCAAGTCGATAGTCGGATTCGAGATCTTGAACGAACCGCAGCAGGAGACTTTGTGTCACTGTTCGCAAGCACTGGAAGGCTTAACGCGCTCAACCTAGAAGAAGACGGAATTTATCCGGTGGTGCTTTCGGTTGTTCAGAAAAATGTTGTAGTGGCGCGATTAAACACATTTGTCAACTATGTCAACCCACGCAGCAAAATTGACCAATTGCCTATTTCGCTGATGGCGGATATCAACACGCCTCTCGCGTTACAACCAGATGGATCGATCCAAGTTGGTGATGGGATTCGTACACAATTAACAAACTTGATTGCGGTGCTATCGGTGGGCGCTGCACCTATGTCGCTTCACATCGCACCAGAGTTGCTTGAGGGTTTGGGCCGATCATCCAACACCGCCGACATTGCACTCCTCACTCAGTTGACGCCCCTCCTTGCTGCGCATGAATTGCTCACGAATACGTTTGTTTCTTTCGATCCTTCCAGTGCCAGCAGATCTCTTCTAAAAGCTGAATTTGCCGAACAACTTGAGCGTGGTCGATCGGCGCTTGACATGTACAACGGCGAAGGTGTTTTTTCCGAAAATGTTTGGTTTAGTCGTTCACTTGTGGACGACGACGGTATGAAGCTTTTAGGGGAGTTTGGTGTTCAATCGGTGGTCTTTACGCCGCAGGCTGCGGCATCGATAGGCACACTCGACAGCTACTTGAAGCCGTACAAATCGGGTGTGGGTAATTCGTTGGCTATTCGAGTGTCCGACCCGAGCTTTGCAAAAGCACTGTCTGGGTTTTATCGCAATCCGGTACAACAGTCGTTCGCGTTGGCTGCAGAAATAGTCGCCCAACAACAAGAAATCATCTTGGCGGGCGGCAAACCAAGCGAACGACAGTTGTTGCTCTCGAGTGCATCGGGGGCACTGCCAGACCGAACCATCATGGTTCCGCTCTTGCTTGCGCTTGCTCGAGCACCCCAGTTGAACATGGTTGGGCTGAGTGCGGCCTCGCTTGCCGAAGAAAGTACTACTGCTGTTGTTTTGCCGCGTACAACTCGTGTCGATCTTGCGGCAACAAAAGATGTGATTGTGAAACTTCGAGGAGAAGTGCAATCAACTTCCAGCATGTTGCCTACCGACGCGCCACAACATGTCTTGTGGAAATCATCGTTGCTTGCGACAAGTGCCGACACGCTCGATGCCGATGAATTCGCGCGCTACGTAAAAGGCCTTCGTGGTCAGCTGCGGATGTTGCGCCTCATGGTGAGTGTCCCCGACTCATTGACATTCACATTGGGAAGCAAATTGAGTGACTTACGTTTGCAAGTGCGAAACGAATCGACTGTTGCACTCAGTGTGAAGGTTGAATTGGCAAGTGCAAAATTGCAATTTCCGCAGGGGCCACAGATTGTCACCATTGCTCCCAACTCGGCAATGGATGTGGTTGTACCTGTGCAAGCTCGCGCCAACGGCAGTTTTCCTCTTAACGTCATATTGACCACGCCAGACGGGCTTACACAGGTTGGGCAACCAACTCGTTTAACGGCTCGGGTAAGCGCGCTTGCTGGGCTTGGCCAGGTGGCCACAGGAGCAGCCATTTTGATTTTGATGTCGTGGTGGATTGCACATTGGCGAGGCCGCAAACGCGCGCAGGCAATACGAAAGCATCCTGCACTACAATAAAAAAATGACCGTACGCATCATCACTGACAGCGCAAGCGACCTTCCTCAACAATTGGTAAACGAGCACCGAATTGGTGTAGTTCCACTTTCGGTTCGCTTCGGCGACAAGGAATACATCGACCGACAAGATCTCACCGTTGCCGAATTTTGGAACATGTGCAGCAATTCGCCCACCCTGCCCGAAACTGCCGCCCCTTCGCCAGGACAATTTGAGGCCGAGTTTCGCAAGCTTGCCGGCGAGGGTGCAACTGGGATTGTTGTTGTCGCGTTGTCGTCAGAGCTCTCGGCAACCATGCAAAGTGCCGACCTTGCAGCCAAGGCTGTTGCGGGTGACATACCTGTTCGAATTGTGGACAGCCGATCGGCATCGATGGGCCAGGGCATTACTGCCGTTGCGTGCGCAAAACTTGCGGCAAGTGGCGCATCGCTCGACGAGGTCGCTGCATTGGGCACAAAACTTGCTACTAAATCCAAGTTGTGGGGCGCGCTCGACACCCTTGAAAACCTCAAGAAGGGCGGCCGTATTGGCGGCGCCAAGGCAATGCTTGCCTCGGCTCTTTCCATTAAGCCAATCATCACCGTTGAAGAGGGCAAAATTGCGGAAGGCGGCAAACAGCGAACCCGCAGCAAAGCCCTGGCGTTTCTTGTTGACCAAGTGAAGAATGCTGGCCCAATCGAGAACCTTGCAGTTCTCCATGCCCAATGTGACGACGTTGATGATTTGGTTGCATCATTGCGTGCAGTGCATGAAGGCGACATTGTTGTAGGTGACGTTGGTGCAATCATCGGTGCTCACACCGGCAAGGGAACTATCGGAGTGACGTTTCACTCCAAGTAGCGGATATCCCTCAAACACAAGGGGTTTCAGCACTAGCGTCGCGTGACAGCGATGTCTATAGATGAATCCTCCCTTGGCCTTATAGGCGGTCGTTACCGACTTGATCATTACATCGACCGAGGCGGGATGGCCGAAGTATGGATGGCGGTCGACACTTTTCTCAACCGAAAAGTTGCTGTAAAGCTCTTGAAGCCACACCTCGCCAACGACGCGCAGGTGGCTGAACGTTTTCGCAGAGAAGCAATTGCGTGCGCAAAGCTTTCTCACCCAAACATTGTGGCGGTGTACGACTGCATCGAATTCAACGGCAGGCAAGCAGTCATCATGCAATACGTGCAAGGCAAGAGTTTGCGCAATTTGCTGGACAAGCAAAAGCGTCTTGGGCCAAACCTCACCGTGCACATCGGAACATCCGTTGCGTCTGCTCTTGATGAAGCACATCGCGAAGGGTTGATTCATCGCGACGTTAAGCCTGGCAACATCCTGATTACACCAGAAGGAAAAGTGTTGCTGGCAGATTTTGGAATTGCCAAAGCGTTGGACTCCACCGATGCAGACCTCACCAACGACAACATCATGATGGGCACCGCAAAGTATTTGTCTCCCGAACAAGTCCGCGGAAAACCGTTGGATGGACGAGCCGACCTCTACGGGCTCGGGTTGGTGTTATACGAGTGCCTTGCAGGGCGTGTTCCATTTGTTGGCGAATCTGATGCCGACACTGCTCTTGCACGTTTGCAACGTGAACCAACAGATCTTGGAAGATTGCGCCCATCGCTTGCACCGCAGTTGGTGAAAGTGATCCACACACTGCTTGCCCGCAACCCCGACCATCGATATGCCACCGGAAAAGAAACTGCGGGCGCACTTGAAGATTCGATAATTGAACATGACATCACCGAAGTGATGGAAGTTGCACCAGTTGAAACACCGCGGATCGAAAAGCAAAGTTCGCTTGGCGACCCACACATCGTGCAACGAACCCCACGTGCTCCATCACAAACACGCAGTCGTCGTCGGGCCCGTGTTGAAACACGCAGGCTCTTCGTCTTGTTGGCGGTGCTTGGTCTTGCTGCGGCCGCAGTTGTGTGGCAGTTGTCCGACAACACAACACAAATCGTCCCTGTAGAGACTGAGGCGCCAGTGCCCGTTGAGGCAGCACCACTTTCTGTTGTTTCGTTAACAAGTTACGACCCAAACGGTGACGACGGTGAAGAAAACGAAGCACTCATTCCAAACCTGCTCGATGGCAACCCAGAAACCACTTGGTCAACCACCTGTTATGCGAATCAGTTTTTTGGCAGCAAAGAATACGTTGGTTTGTTGTTGCATCTCTCGCGCCCGGCAACCGGAACGCTCCGTGTGGGAATGAAGAATGCCCCGTGGGCAATTGATGTTTTTGGCGCAAACGACGCTCCCCCAACATCGTTTGAGGCGTGGGGGCAAAGATTGGTGGGTGGCTACAACACCGTTCGCAAAGGTTCCAGTTTTCTGATTACTGAACCCTCGCAATTCATCTTGATTGCATTGCGCGAAGTGGGCCCCAGCCCGCTGTGCAGCGCCAGTAATCAATATCAAGGTGTATTGGCTGGGGTCACCTTCATAGAGGGTTAGCCTAAAAACATGCCGTCCAACCCGTTTACCGACCCGCACTGGGCCACCAGCGTGGTTGACGCTATTGACAGCTTCGTTGCGTTTGTTCGAGATCGCACAACAAAGCCCGCTGTGGTCGTCCTTCGTGCCCTCATTTTTGGCACAATGGCCATTGTTGGCGTGCTGTTCGTCAGTGTCATCTTCTTGATTGGGTTGATGCGCGCCCTTAACTCGTTGTTGGACATTTGGTGGTCTCGAGACACCGCGGTTTGGGCCAGCTATTTCATCATCGGCGCCATATTTGTTGCGCTTGGTGCGCTGTCAATGCGCCAACGCAGCCCGCGCGACTAGATTTCGCTTTACACCCTCATTCCGATCAAGGAAGTTCACTCATGACTGTTGCCTCCCACCACCACGTTCTTATTGTTGGCTCGGGCCCAGCCGGCCTGACGGCGGCTATTTACACCGCACGTGCAAGTTTGGCCCCTCTTGTTATTGAGGGTGAACCGTCATCCACTTCCGACCAACCAGGTGGTCAATTGATGCTGACTACCGAGGTAGAGAACTTTCCTGGTTTCCCTGAAGGCATCATGGGGCCAGAGTTGATGATGCGTTGTCGCGAACAGGCAATGCGATTTGGTGCGCAGTTCCTCACCGAGAAAGTAACCAAGGTGGACTTTTCGCAGCGCCCGTTTCGGGTGTGGGTGCGCGACACGCAATACACAGCGGACAGCATCATTGTGAGCACCGGTGCCCAGTCGCTCATGCTTGGCCTTGAAGAAGAAAAACGGCTGATTGGCCATGGTCTTTCAACTTGTGCGACGTGTGATGGTTTCTTTTTCCGCAACCAACACATTGCTGTTGTCGGTGGTGGTGACTCGGCGTTAGAAGAAGCGCAGTTTCTGACCAAGTTTGCATCCAAAGTCACGCTGATTCATCGACGCGACACGTTGCGAGCATCGAAGATCATGCAAGACCGTGCAATTGCCAACGAGAAGATTGAGTTTTTGTGGAACGCTCAAGTGACAAAAGTTCTTGGCCAGGAAAAAGTAGAGGGTGTTGAAGTTACGGACACCGTCAATGGATCTGTTTCAACGCTTCCAGTCACCGGTGTTTTCGTCGCAATCGGGCACCGACCAAATACCGACTTGTTCAAGGGTGTTCTCGACATGGCCGACAGTGGTTACCTCACGACTCAACCCGGTTCTACCTACACCAACATTCCTGGCGTGTTTGCTTGTGGTGATGTACAAGACCACACCTATCGACAAGCAATCACGGCAGCAGGTTCTGGTTGTATGGCGGCCATTGATTGCGAGCGTTGGCTTGAGGCACAACACGCCTAGCGGGGCTTTTGCCACAGCAGTAAATCAAGATGGTGTGCCCTTTTGGTGGCTACCATTTCCTCACTACACAAAAGGACAAACATCATGGCGCAATCAATTCTGACATTAACGACAGGAAACTTTGACGAGACCATCAAGTCGTCAGATACCCCGATTCTGGTTGACTTTTGGGCGGAGTGGTGTGGGCCTTGCAAAGCAATTGCACCGGTGCTCGCAGAGATTGCAACCGAGCAGGCAGGCAAACTTTCCATTGCAAAATTAAATGTGGATGATCACGGTGACATCGCAATGCGTTTCAGCGTGATGAGCATTCCAACTTTGATTGTGTTTAAAGATGGCGAACCAGTCAAGCGTCTTGTTGGCGCCAAGGGTAAAGGTCAACTGTTGCAGGAGCTTGCAGAATTTCTTCCGGCTTCCCACTAGCGCGCGGTCAGCGCGCCGAAGTTGTTGTTGGAATACAACGTCGGCTTGGTGCTGCCCGATTTCTTGATTTAGCCAAGGTTGATCTTGGTTATTTTTGCGATGCAACGGCAGAAGCCCTTTCGCGTTTTCAACAATTGCGTGGGTTGCCGGCAGATGGAGTGTGCGACGCCAATACCTGGACACTGCTCGTTGAATCCTCGTGGCTGCTTGGTTCGCGTCTGTTGTATCTCACCTCGCCTCAATTGCGTGGAGATGATGTTGAACTGTTGCAGACCACATTGGCAAAGCTTGGTTTTCATTGCGGCCGCGTTGACGGAATCTTGGGGCCAAAAACGATTGCCGCGTTGAGTGATTTTCAACTCAACTACGGGCTTGTTGCCGACGGTGTATGTGGCGAGGAAACGTTGCAGGCTCTCGATCGCATTAGTGGGCAAAGTGGAGAGGGACCCGGTGTAGTAAGTGTTCGCGAATATGAAATTCTTCGTGACAACATTGCTTCCAGTTCCGGGCACCGAATTGTTATTGGACATTTTGGAGCAACAGCAGACGTTGCTCGTGGTGTTGTTCGCGCAATGCGAAATGCTTCGTATGAAGTTGCACTGGTTGAGTCCACCGACGAGCGCGCGCATGCACGAACAGCGAATGCGTTTCAGGCAGATGTATACGTAGCAATTTCTTTATGTGATGACGAACATGAGGCAGTGTTGTTTTATCAATCCGAAACAACCATCTCTGCAGGCGGTTATTTACTGGCCGCCGAATTACAGCATCACCTGTCCACCGCTGGAACGCCCGTTGTTGCAACTACTGGTTCTCGGTTGCCAGTTCTCCGTGAAACCACCATGCCCGCGGCGATCTGTTTGCTTGGCCTGCGGCTGCAGGAAAATGAGGTCGTCCCCAGCATTGCCAACGCCATAGACGCCTGGTGTCGCAACCCCCTTGCCCGCGCCGAATAAGGCACAGTGGGCGTTCTCTCCCTCACTTTTTCATAGAGCTAAGGGTTAGCCGAGGGTTTATCCACAAAGTTATCCACAGGCTGTGTGGAACCTATTGTGTAGGTTGACGCTCACGCTGAACAACAGCCTGAGATAATTTCAGTCGTTGTCGACTGGACCTTCGGTCATCAATCGGTAGATGCGCTCGAGGTCGGTGAGGTCGGCAAAGTCAACGACGACTTTTCCGTGCTTGCCGCTCATGGTCACCGAAACCGATGTTTGTAAATGCTCCGACAACAGCTCCTCTAGTTCGTGCAGGCCTGGTTCGCGAAGGGTGGAGATGCTTCCTTTTGTTGCCGATCTTCCCACCGGTTGTGGTTTGTTCGGCGAAGTTGTTGGTGAAGTTGATGGCGTGGTTGTACCACGAACAGCATCTTCTATCCCCCGAACTGTCCAACCCAAATCGACGGCCTGTCGGGCAAGGCTTTCTTGCTTTGCTCTGTCAGGTGTACCGAGCAAAGCCTTAGCGTGCCCAGCCGAAAGTCGACCATCGGCGAGCAGTTGTTGAATCGAGGCTGGAAGCGACAAGAGGCGAATTGCGTTGGTGATTGCCGACCTACTTTTGCCCACCTTGGTGGCTACCTGCTCATGAGTCATGTTGAAGTCTTCGAGCAACTGTTGATATGCAGCTGCTTCTTCAAGTGGCGTTAAGTCTTGCCTGTGGAGGTTTTCAACGAGTGCCTGTTCAACAGACGAGACGTCATCGGTGACGCGAACAATCGCTGGAATAGCTGTTAGCCCTGCACTTCGGGCTGCCCGCCATCGACGCTCCCCCGCGATTAGTTCGAATTTCTCGCCACTTGGTCGAACCAAAATTGGTTGCAATACCCCAATGGCCGCAATGGATGCACTGAGTTCGGCTAACGCTGCTTCGTCAAAATGAACGCGAGGCTGATTGGGGTTTGGGTGGATGAGGTCGACTGAAATGTCGCGCAACCCAACACCATTACCGCCGCCCGTTCCCGCCGGGGCTTGCGACCCACCAGGAATGAGAGCGTCAAGACCTTTACCGAGCCCGCTCCGGCGCGCCACCGCTCACCTCCAATGCAACTGCTCGATAGGCCTTTGCGCCGGTGGATGAAGGGTCAAACGTGGTGATCGGTTTGCCATGGGACGGAGCCTCTGCCAAACGAACGTTGTGGGGGATTACGGCTTGACAGACTTTGTCGCCGAAATGTTCCCGAACTTCAGCAACCACATCGCTCGACAGCTTGGTTCGGGTGTCGAACATGGTGCAAATAATGGTGCTGACACCCAGGCCTGGGTTGAGATTACGGCTAACGAGATCGACGTTGCGAAGCAACTGACCCAAGCCCTCAAGGGCGTAGTACTGGCATTGGATAGGCACGATTACTTCGTTTGCCGCGGTGAGCCCGTTCACGGTGAGCAAACCTAAAGACGGAGGGCAGTCGATGAGTACATAGTCAAACTGGTCGATGATGGCCGCGATTGCTTTTTTGAGGCGGGTTTCCCGGCCCATAACGGGCACCAGTTCGATTTCGGCGCCCGCCAAGTCGAGGTTTGATGGAGCGACGAACAGGTTCTTTACCGCTGTCGCTTCGAGGCAGTCCTCAAGGGGGGTCTCGTGCAGCAGGACGTCATAGATGCTGGTCTCCATCTCGCGGGTATTCAACCCCAAGCCAGTAGAGGCATTGCCCTGAGGGTCCAAGTCCACCAATAAGACCCGATATCCCTGGTCGGCCAAACAGGCGCCCAGGTTGATGGTGGTGGTGGTTTTACCCACACCACCCTTCTGGTTGGCCATGGCGATGATACGCGGCGTGGGCTTTGGGCCTCCGGGGGCTGCTGTTGCGTTGGTCATCAGGAGAACAGAATACCCCTAGTTGTCACAAGGTTGGGGGATGATGTTCCACGTGGAACATTGGTTGTCTGGGGCTCGGCCGGTGATTGAAGGGGTGGTTAATGTTCCACGTGGAACATTGCCACTGGTCCCAGCCGTTCGGGGCTGGACACGCCGAGCAAGCCAAGGTTGATGTTGGCCCAGCGGTCTGGACTGCCGGGTGGTGGTTCGCTGACAACAATTGACCCACCCGAGCGAACCAACGCAGATGCCCAAGCCAGTGTCTGTTGAGGAGGGCCAAACCCCCTCGCGCACGCAGCGTCATATCCATGGAGGTGTTCCGGTTGAGAAATAACTTCTTCCACGTCGGCGCAGAGCACACGCACCCGGTCGGAAACCCCAAGCACCCGAACGGCGCGCAACAGGGCATCAGTTCGTTTTGCTCGCCGGTCTACCAGCGTCAATTGCATCTCTGGTCGGATAACAGCAATGACCAAACCTGGAACCCCGGCCCCGCTGCCCAAGTCGATACAGGTTGCGGTCGACTGGGGGAGAGCCTCCGCAAATGCGGCAGCGTGGGTGATGATTTCGGCAAGGGGTGCGCTACCCAAAGCCCCAATACGTTGGGCGTCGCCCAACACCTGCAGTAAGCCTGGATGTGTGGCCGGATTACTCATCGGGCCAAATCCGACAAATCAGTCGTCAGATTCGCTGTCGCTGCCAGCAACGGCAACCACAACACGGCGATGTGGGTCTTGGCCCTGCGAGCGGGTTTCGACACCAGCTACCTCAACGAGGGAATCGTGAACAATCTTGCGATCGGCCGAGTTCATCGGCTCGAGAACCCGTGGTTGTCCACTTGCCAAAACGTCGGCTGCGACCTTGTGTGCAAATCGGCTCAATGCCTCGCGGCGCTTTTCGCGGTAACCCGCGATGTCTACGCGGAGGTGTGTTTCGTGGTCACCAAGCCTGCGTTGGCTTACAACACGAGTGAGGTCCTGGATTGCCATCAATGTGGCACCCTTTGTACCCACGAACATTGCGACTTCATCGCCAGTCACGTTGATATCGATGTCTTCACCAGCAACAGTTGCCTGTGCCGAACCAGTGAGGCTCGCTGCAGCAAGCAAACCATTCAAAAATGTGGTTGCAGCAACACTCACAGTGGCTGGATCAACAGGTGGCATATCGGTACGCGGGGCACGTTCTTCCCGGGGTGGGCGTGGTTCACGCTTTGGGCGATCGGATCCCGACTTCGGGCCGCGGCGCGAGTTGCTGCCTTCGCCGGCTGCGCGTGGTGCTCGCTTTGGCCCACGATCACGACGTTCGTTTTTGCCACGTGGGGTATTTGGGCGCACTCGTGCACGCACTCGTGCTTCGCCTCGTGTGCGACCAAACAAACCTTGTTTGGGTTCCTCAACTACCTCAAACTCGGCATCATCTTCGGCGACACCCAATTGGTCAAGTGCCAAATTTTTTGCAAGTTCGATTGTTTCAGCGGTGGTTTCTACCCATTCCATGAGAAGTCCTCGTTATTTCTTTGGTTTGCGTTGCACTGAACCACTGCGATTTTTTCCAGGAGGTTGCGGGCGACGAGTTGATGATGTGTTTGGTTTATTTTTTGGAGCAGTAACACGCTTGCTCACAAATGGTTCGTTGAGGTCGGTGGTCTCTTTTGCCGCCGACTTCGCCTTATTTTTTTTGTCGTCTTTGGACATCTCATGAGCTTCGCTGCTGGCCGCTTGTGCTTGTCGACCAAGCGAGCCCTCGTGTCCGTAAAAACGCTTGGTGATGTAGTACTGCTGCACAATGCGAACGAGGGCTTGCACCATGTAATAAACGATCAAGCCAGTGGGCAAAACCAATTGAAATACTGCAAAAACAACGGGCAAGTACTGCATTACCTTGGCTTGAGTTGCCGACATAGTTGGGCTAACTGTTCGCGAGGCAACCATCTTTTGTTGCACGAAATACAACCCGGCCAATGCTGCAACGAGTGCGATGTACAGCAACCCAGATGCAAAATTCTCACGCACTGCATCAATCGGGGTTTGCGCAAGATCCAAGCCAAGCGAAACCATCTTTGATTTTCCAACGAGCGAGAGATACAGCTCGGAGTCTTCGTTGAGATACTTCGGAACAAACAAACCGTCTTGACGCGCCGTCAACCCGCTGATTGCGCGGAACATGATGATGAACACCGGCATCTGAGCAACGATGGGCAGACACGAAGCCATCGGGTTCACTTTGTGTTCCTGATACAGCTTCATCATTGATTCGTTCAGTTTTTGGCGATCACCTTTAAATTCTTTTTGTAGGCGTCGCATCTCTGGTTGCAGGCGCTGCATTTCAAGCATGCCTTTTGTGCTTTTCAGTGTGAGCGGGGTGATCAACAACATCACCACTACCGCTACAAGGCCAAAGGCCGCCGAGTAGCTGTGTGTCCAGGAGTAGAAAATGTCTATGAGGCGGGCGGCGTATTCAAACATGTGGGTTAGCGGCTTTCTAGGGGGACGTCAACAGTGCCCCTGACGGTAGAGGGATTCTGGTCAATACCCTCGGTGGTTGGGACAGGATCGAACCCTGACGGGCCAAAGGGACGGCAGCGGGAAAGCCGCTTGACCATCAACCAGCCACCAGTGCGGGGGCCGAAAGTCTCGATTGCCTCATAGGCATACTCAGAACAGGAAGGAAAGAACCTGCAGGGCGATGGGTGGCCCGGCCGAAGCGACTGGTACCAGCGAATGGCTCGCAACATGGCGTGTTCGGCCCTTTCACTGACAGTGGTGTGTTGCTCACATTGATGGAGGGAGAGGTTCATGGCTTTTGGGCCACTTTGCCCAGGAGGGCATCTACTGCTTGGGAAAGACGCTCAAAAGATGCCCCTGCCAGCGAACGCTGGACCCCGACAAGGTACCAACCGGGCTCTAATTGGGCTTCACGGGCGGCAAAAAGGGCCCGAAGTTGACGTTTTACGCGGTTTCGTTGCACGGCGCCACCTACCGACCGCCCAATGGCATAGCCAATATGGGGGGAGGAAAGCGCTGGATCGATCATCATCGAACACCACAGACCACTAGAGCGAACATATGTTCCCTCTTTGGAGAGTCGGGAGAAGACCTCCCGTTGGCGAATTCGGCCGATCAAGCCGAGAGCCGGTGACGGCCCTTGTCGCGGCGCGACTTCAAAATGGCACGGCCCGCACGGGTGCTCATGCGATGGCGAAAGCCATGCTTCTTGGAACGACGACGATTACTTGGCTGGAAAGTGCGTTTCACGCACGCCTCCTTGGTGAGACGACTAAACCTGGTGGCCAGCCGCTAGGACTACAACGGCTTGCACTCTACAGGGGAAACTCGGTTTTTTCCGCCTGTGGAAAACCTGCTACCTTCGCTGTCCCCACCTCGTTCGGGTGGGGCTGTCCACACCCTGTGGACAGTGTTGTGGACGGTTACCAAAGCGGTTGTGGCACAGGGCCATAACAGCAAAAAGTTTTTACATTGTGCTCTCGGCCGAAAGGCATTAAAGGATTTTTATGGAACAACAAACTCATGTCGATGACCACAATGACGTGTGGCGGGCAACTGCCCAGGTGCTTCGTGCTCAGGTCTCGGAGGCCGTCTGGTTTTCCACCTTCAACGATGCAGTGGCGGTTGACGACGACAAGATGAGCCTTCGCTTGCAGGTGCCAAACACCTACGTGCGCGAGCGAATTCTTACCCGTTACATGTCGCTCGTTCGCGATGCGCTGAACGAGGTTGGGGCAAGCGAGCGCCAACTGCTGATCGATGTCCAGACCAATACCTCGGAAGATGTTTTGGAACAGTTGCGCAACGAGGTGGTGCCCCAAGAATTGCCAGCCCAACTCAATACCGAACTGACCGAGAAACCCAGCACCGAGTCACTCACCCTGAAAAGCCGTACTGGCAAAGGCACAGCGGTGGGCCTAAATCCTCGCTACACCTTTGAAACGTTCGTGAAGGGCACTAGCAACCAATTTGCTTTGGCTGCCGCTCAGCGTGTTGCAGAAACACCCGGCCGCTCCTACAACCCTTTGTTCATTTACGGTTCGGCTGGTTTGGGCAAAACCCACCTGCTGCACGCAATTGGTTATTACGTTCACCAGCACTACGCACATTACGAAGTTCGTTATGTCTCTACGGAAACATTTTTGAATGAGTACGTCGACGGCATTCGCAGCAACACCATTGCTGCTTTCAAGCGCCGCTATCGCGAAGTAGACGTGCTGCTGATCGACGACATTCAGTTCATGGAGGGCAAAGAAGGTTTGCAAGAGGAGTTCTTCCACACCTTCAACTCGCTGCACGGCGCCAACAAGCAAATCGTTATCTCGTCCGACCGTGTCCCTGACGCCATCCCCACCTTGGAGGACCGCCTCCGCGGCCGCTTCCGTTGGGGTTTGATCACCGACATTCAGCCCCCAGACATGGAAACCCGTTTGGCCATCTTGCGCAACAAAGCCGAGCGTGAGCGGAACATGGTCTCCCATGAGGTGCTCGAGTTCATTGCCAGCAACGTCACCACCAACATTCGTGAGTTGGAAGGCGCCCTGATTCGGGTGGCTGCATACTCCAGCCTCAATAAAACCCAAGTGGACGTGCCGATGGCGCAAAAGTTGCTCACCGACTTGCTCACTCGCACCGCTGTGAAGCCACGAACCGACGAGCAGTTGTTGGCCGAGATTGCCGACCACCTTGGTTTCGACGTGGAGGCACTGCGTGGCAAGAACCGCCAACGGCCGCTAGTTCAGGCCCGGCAGACAGCAATGTATGTGTTCCGCGAACTCACCGACTTGAGCTACCCAGCAATTGCTCGGTTGTTCGGCGGCCGCGACCACACCACCGTGATTCATGCCGTTGATAAAACTCAACGAATGATGAGCGAGCGTAAACAGGTGTACGACCAAGTGACCGAGCTTGTTCAGAAGTGCAAGACGTCGTAACTGCCATGGGGACAACCGTGTGGACGAAGGGCGGACAACTAGTGGATAACTCTTGGTTGTACACCGCTCGGATAACTACAACCGTGCAAGATGTGTTGCGCGGGTGCGTTGTGTGTGTGCAACGTTTCGTTACTGCATTTGGGTTTGCACCACTTCATCCACAATCCACAGCCCTTATTACTGTTATTAGACCTTTATATATCCATCCACAAACAACACTAAAAGCACAGATGCCAGGGGTGCCGTCATGAAATTTAGAGTCGAGAGAGAAGTTCTTGCAGAAGCGCTCAGTGCAACTGCTCGTGTTGCATCCACCCGCAACAATGCCATGCCTGCGTTGTCGGGTGTTCGAATGCAAGTAATTGGCGACGAACTTCAACTGTCGTGCACCGACAACGATTTGTCAGTGCAATTCACTTTGCCTGTTGGTGGCCAAGGCGACGGAGTGGTGGTTGCCAGCGCAAAACTGATGAGCGACATCGTGCGTTCGATGGGTGAAGGAAAAATCACCGTCGAAACAACCGGCGAGGATGTGTCAATCAGTGCGGGTCGCTCACAATTCACGGTGTCCACGTTTGCCGTCACCGACTTTCCAACAATTGCCGTAGCAAGTGCGCCACCAGTAACCCTTTCGGCGCCTGTTCTTGCAGAAGCATTGCGTCAAGTTGTGCGGGCTGCAAGCGTTGACATGCAGCGCCTTGCACTTACAGGTGTATTGATGGCCGCCGAACCGGAAGGTTTGCGCCTTGTAGCAACCGACTCGTACCGCTTGGCTGTTCGCGATTTACCCGGCACAACAGTGCTCGGACACGGGCAAAAAGTGGTTATTCCGGGCCGTGCGCTTGGCGAACTGAACCGTCTGCTTGGTGCGGGCGGCGACGTCACGTTGTGTCTAGAGGAAAACCGTGCAACCTTCCGCGTCGGCAACGCTTCGTTGTCCACCAGCCTGCTTGCAGTCGAGTTTCCTAATTATCGCCAGCTCATTCAGCCGAGCTACCCAAACAAATTAACAACAGCACGCGAACCGTTGCTCGAAGCAATTCGTCGTTGTCGCATCTTGGCGCGCGAAACAACTCCTGTTCGTTTGGAGATGACTGCAACCTCGTTGCGACTAGTAGTGCTTACACAGGATGTGGGTAACACTGTGGAGGAACTGGACGCAACACTCGTTGGGTCGGAAGTAACTGTCGGTTTCAATCCGGAGTATTTGGCCGCAGGCATCGAAGCGGTGAGCGGCGACGAGATCACCATCGAAACCACAGACCCAATCAAACCTGCAGTCCTTCGTGGTGTTGGGGCCGACGAGTATCTGTACTTGGTAATGCCGCAACGCCTCACCACATAATTTGTTTGTTGTGGCGCAAGCGTGATTATTCAACACCTGGAACTCACTAATTTTCGTAACTACGCCAACGCAACCATTTCTCTCACCAACGGCGTCACCGCAATTGTTGGAAACAACGGCCAAGGCAAAACAAACCTCACCGAAGCGTTGTCGTTTTTAGCAACGTTAAAAAGTTTTCGGGGCGTACCCAACGAAGCAATGATCCGCACAGGCTCCAACTCGGCCATCATTCGGGCAACTGTTGTTCACGACGACGGGCGAGAAGTGCTGATTGAGGCCGAGCTGGCAAGGGTGGGGCGCAACAAGGTGCAGGTAAACCGCCAAAAACTCGCTCGAACAAAGGACTTGTTGGGTGTGATGCGCACCACGGTGTTTTCACCGGAGGATCTTGACCTGGTCAAAAACTCGCCAGGCGTACGCCGCCAATTCTTGGACGATGCGCTTGTTGCCATCACCCCAACTATCGACGCGCTCCTCACCGAGTTTGAACGGGTGCTCAAACAACGAAACGCACTGTTGAAGCAATCAAACGGTCGCATTAGTACCGACATTGCCACCACACTCGATGTCTGGGACGAAAAGTTTGCGGCGCTCGGCACCGATCTAGGCGAACATCGTGCGCGCCTCGTTTCAACCATTTCTCCCGAAGTGTCGCGTGCGTATGAAGAGCTGGCAGAAAAAGAAACCCCGATCGCCATGATTTACGAGCCCGCGTGGCGACGCAATGGCCTTGCGTCCGAACTTGCGAACCATCGCAATGACGACATCCGTCGCGGCTCAAGCACTGTTGGCCCGCATCGCGACGATGTGGATCTCTTGATCAACGGTTTGGCCGCCCGCTCGCACGCATCGCAAGGGGAGCAACGAACACTCGCGCTCGCCATGCGTTTGGCGGTGCACCGCCTCGTCACCGAAGCCGTCGGGAGCAGCCCCGTGCTCATCCTCGACGACGTGTTGTCCGAGTTGGACCCACAGCGCAGCGCCGCGCTGTTACGCCATTTCCCGGTCGGGCAGGTGTTGATTACCACCGCAGGGCTGTTACCGGCCGCGGCACACCCAGACCGTATAGTCCACATTGCCGCGGGCGCCATCGTCCCCGACACCGGCGCCAAGTACACATCTCTATAACCATGACCAATCTTCCGCATTCACCCGACGACGAAGTCCCTTCGTTTGAAAACATGGGCACCCTTGGCGAGCAACTCAACTTGCTGCTTGGTCGGTTGGGTTCCGAATCGGCAGACACCATCAACAGTGTTTTTGGCGATTGGGCGATTTTGGTAGGCGAGCATGTTGCCGCGCACGTCACACCAATAAAAATTGAAAACCAGCGGTTGCATGTAGAAGTAGACGAAGCATCATGGGCTACGCAAATGAGGTTTCTCGAACCACAGCTACTCGCGTCACTTTCATCCGCTACAGCAAGCACCATCGTTGGCATTGATGTGCGTGTAAAACGCAATACGCGCACGAAGTAATTGGTAGACTTCAGCGTGTTGTTTATGCCTCTCAATTCCTCATTTTTTCCGTCCTCACAAGTAGCGAGTAACTGATGGCCACCAGCAAATCCACAAAGTCGGCAACAACCGGCTCCGCCACCTATGGCGCAAAAGACATCCAAGTTCTTGAAGGTCTCGACCCGGTTCGCAAACGCCCAGGCATGTACATCGGTTCCACCGGTCTTGCTGGTTTGCATCACCTCATCTGGGAAGTGGTCGACAACGCAGTAGACGAGGCAATGGCCGGCTACTGCACCAAGGTGGTCGTCACGTTGCATGAAGACGGCTCCTGCTCGGTTACCGACAACGGCCGCGGCATTCCAATCGACCCATACCCAAGCGGCCCACACAAAGGTAAGAGCGCACTCGAAGTGGTACTCACCGTGTTGCACGCCGGCGGAAAATTTGGCGGCGACGGCTACAAGGTGTCCGGTGGTTTGCACGGCGTGGGCGTCAGCGTTGTCAACGCGTTATCAAAACGTCTTGTTGCAGAAGTTGATCGCGACGGCGTTCGCTACCGACAAGAGTTTGTTGATGGCGGAAAACCAAAAGGCAAGATTGCCAAGGTTGGTCCGTCTCCAAACAAAACAAACACCGGCACCACCATTTCTTTTTCTCCAGACCCAACTATTTTTGCTGCGGAAGGCGTCGAGTTCGTTGCACGCACCGTCACCGAGCGTTTGCAAACCATTGCGTTCCTTAACCGTGATTTAGAAATTGTTTTCGCCGACGAACGACCCGACAAGAAGCAGAAAATTACATACCAATACAAAGGCGGAATCGTCGACTTCGTTAAGCACCTCAACGCCTCGCGCGAAGCCCTGTTCACCAAGGTGGCGCATTACGAGGCCAGCGAAGCCGACCAAACCGTCGACGTAGCACTGCAATGGAATACGGGTTATTACGAGGGTATTTATGGTTATGCCAACGGTATTTCCACAGTCGAAGGCGGCATGCACGTTGAGGGCTTCAAAACCGCACTCACATCAGTGCTCAATAAATACGCACGAGCATCTGGCGCCCTCAAAGAAAAAGATGAAAACCTGCTCGGCGAAGACATCCGCGAAGGCATCACGGCAATCATTGCTGTGAAGTTGCGTGAACCACAGTTCGAAGGACAAACCAAAGCCAAACTCGGCAACGTCTCCATCCGTTCGTTCGTGCAAAAAGAAACCAACTCAAAACTTGAAGAGTGGTTGCAAGAAAACCCCACCGAGGCAAACCGCATCGTTAAAAAAGCAGTTGCTGCGGCACAAGCTCGCATCGCTGCAAAAAATGCACGCAACGCAGTGCGCCGCAAAACTGCACTCGCGGGCGCGGGCATGCCCGACAAGTTGAAAGATTGCACCAGTACCGACGCCAGTGAAACCGAATTGTTCATCGTTGAAGGCGACTCGGCCGGCGGCACAGCAGTAGACGCACGCGAGCCAAGAACGCAAGCGATCTTGCCAATTCGCGGAAAAATTCTCAATGTCGAACGCGCACGTCTCGACAAAATGTTGAAGAACACCGAAATTCAAACATTGATCACTGCCATCGGTGGTGGCATCGGCAACGACGAGTTTGATGTGAGCAAAGCCCGCTATCACAAAGTGGTTATCTTGGCCGACGCCGACGTAGACGGCAGCCACATCCGCACTTTGTTGCTCACGTTTTTCTATCGCCAAATGCGCCCCATGGTCGAGGCCGGATACATCTATATTGCGCAACCTCCTTTGTTTTCCACCGAGGTCGGCAAAGAAAAGATTTATCTCAAGGACGATTCAGCAAAAGAAAAATTCCTTGCCGAACACCCGAATCACAAAAAAGAGTTTCAGCGCTTGAAGGGTCTTGGCGAAATGGACTGGCAAGAGCTTCGCGGCACCACCATGCACGCCGACTCGCGCACCTTGTTGCAAATCACAGTTGACGAGGCAGCACTTGCCGAAGACATCATGAGCGTGCTCATGGGCGACGACGTAGAAAGCCGCAAGAAATTCATTCAGACCAACGCGCGCGACGTGCGCAACCTCGACTTCTAGACGCGACCACCAAGGACGATTGAGTTATGGCCAGCAAAAAACCAGCCAAAAAAGTAGCGAAACCGGCAACGAAGTCCGCAGCCAAGGCCGCGGATAAAAAAGAGACGGATCCAGTAGCAGCCGGTGCAACTCCGCCAACGAAACCGCCGCGCCCTCAGGAAAACCTGTTTGCAAACCCCGACTCGGTGCAACCAGTGCAGTTGCAAGACGAGATGGAGCGTTCATTCCTCGACTACGCAATGTCAGTCATCATGTCGCGCGCGTTACCCGACGTTCGCGACGGCCTCAAGCCGGTTCACCGTCGAATCATTTGGGACATGGACCAACAGGGCTTCCGCCCCGACCGTCCATTCGTAAAGTGTGCCCGCGTTACTGGTGACACCATGGCCCGCTATCACCCGCACGGTGACGGCGCCATTTACGACGCACTCGTTCGAATGGCGCAACCATTTTCTTTGCGCCACCCGCTTATCGACTTCCACGGCAACTATGGTTCGCCAGACTTCGGCCCGGCCGCCAGCCGTTACACCGAGTCGCGTTTGCACCCACTTGCCATGCAGTTGTTGGCCGACATCGACGAAGACACGGTCGACCTCATTGCCACTTACGACGGAACAGCCGAAGAACCAATTGTTCTGCCAGCACGCTTTCCCAACTTGCTCGTCAACGGAAGCCAAGGCATTGCCGTGGGCATGGCCACCAGCATCCCGCCGCACAACTTGGGCGAAGTAGTCGACGCTGCTCTGCATCTCATCGAAAACCCCGAAGCAACACCCACCGACTTGATGAAGTTTGTCAAGGGCCCCGACTTCCCAACGGGTGGAACCATTCTTGGTCGCGACGGCATTCGT
>Ga0082207_1000285_pt1 | contig 29680 bp, 30 predicted proteins | sample LakMenEpi10Aug09_FD_71540 | JGI IMG/M metagenome (GOLD analysis project Ga0082207, IMG submission 71540)
AAACACTAGCAAGATGGCGCCCAGTTATCCATTCTTACGTCTGATAATTAGCGGAATAATTGGTCGCTTGCCCATAGTTTCGCTCGCGAGCGGTCGCATAAGCATCAGGCCAAATGAATTGAGCCCCTCGTGCAGTTCGTTCAACAGCAATAAAGGCATCACTGCTTAAGAATTCTCCGTCATATAGCGCACTCAAAACATCTTCCACTGCTTGATTGCTGAAATCATAAGGAGGATCGATATACACCAAGTGATACTTTGTTTTTGGTAAATCTTTCAAAAAACGTTCAGCACTCATTCCAAACAGTTGCAGTTTTCCGCTTGGATTAGATTTCTTAACTAGTTCGTAATTATTTTCAATTGTCTTTTGAGCTTCACCATCCTTTTCAACAACATGAACCAACGTTGCCCCACGAGATAGTGATTCCAGAGCGATGGCACCAGATCCACCGAAAAGATCAAGGATGTGTAAACCTTCAAACCTTCCAAACTCTGAAGTTAGCGAAGAAAAAAGTCCCTCTCGTGCTCGATCTGAAGTAGGTCTAGTTGCACCTGCTACAGAACCTAGAGTTCGACCGCGCGCAACGCCTGCAATGATTCTCAATGTACTAACCCTTATCCAAGTAATCGACGGCTTGATCTCGCTGTAACTGGGCAAGCTCTTTTCTGAGCAAAGGATAGTTGGTTAAATCATTATCTTTTGCAATCAGTTGCTCAGCATCCTCGCGTGCAAGCTCAATCAAGGATTCATCACGTAGAACACGTAGTAAGCGCAAATGTGACTGTGTTCCAGATTGGCTGGCACCTAGAACATCGCCTTCTCGTCTTTGCTCAAGATCAATTCTGGACAATTCAAAGCCATCAACTGTTGCCGCCACCGCATTGAGTCGCTCCCTGGCCGGAGTTAACTCTTCACAATGCGTGACCAATAAACATAGACCTGGTGAAGTTCCACGACCCACGCGACCTCTTAATTGGTGCAGTTGAGATACACCAAATCTGTCGGCATCCATGATTACCATGATTGTTGCGTTCGGAACATCCACGCCAACTTCGATGACTGTAGTTGAAACCAAAACATCAATTTCACCTTTGGAAAAAGCTTGCATAGTCGCATCTTTTTCATCTGCAGTTAAGCGCCCATGCAAAATCGCGATTTTAAGCCCTTGTAATGGACCTGCATGCAGCATTGGCGCTAGCTCTTCAACTGCTGAAATTTCATCTGATTCTTCGCCAAAGAGAAAATCTAAATCCGCATCCGCTCCTGCATCAGGATCAGCTGAAATTCGAGGTGCAACTACATATGCCTGATTACCTTGCGTTACCTCTTCTCGAATACGCTGCCACGCACGCTCCATGTAATTGGGTTTTTCTTTCACCGGCACCACATGAGTAGTAATTGGTTGGCGACCTAATGGAAGCTCACGCAAAGTAGAAACATCTAAATCCCCAAAAATAGTCATTGCTACAGTTCTAGGAATTGGTGTGGCTGTCATTACTAACAAGTGCGGAGGCAAAATTGCTTTTTCTTTCAAAGCATCTCGTTGCTCAACGCCAAATCTATGTTGTTCATCCACAACGATTAAACCAAGATCTTTGAAAACAACTGATTCGCCCAATAACGCATGAGTACCAATTACAATTCCTGCGGTTCCATCTGCAGCTTTTGCAAGTGCTTCCCGCCTTGCTTGTGCCGATTGCGAACCAGTTATTAAAGTGACTTGCGTTCCTAAATCTGAGCCACCCAGCATTCCGCCCTGTGCCAGAATTCCTAATTGTTTCTGAATCGTTCGAAGATGTTGGGCCGCTAAGACTTCGGTAGGTGCTAACAATGTAGCTTGTCCCCCGCTGTCAACAACTGCCAACATCGCCCGCAAAGCCACAATAGTTTTACCTGAACCTACTTCGCCTTGCAGTAATCGATGCATGGGATGTGGCTGGGCTAAATCACTTTCAATCTCTTTACACACAGCAATTTGTCCAGCAGTTAATTCAAAAGGCAAAGCTTTATCAAATGCATCTAGCAGCCCACCAGATATGCGCTTTCTAGATGTTGAGTTCAACTTCTTTAATTGATTACGGCGAATCACTAAAAGTGCTTGCAGCAGAAAAGCCTCATCAAATGTCAGTCGTTCACGTGCTTTTTCTGCATGGTCTAAATCTGCCGGCTGATGCAGTTGGACTAAGGCTTGCTGCAAAGTTGGATATTGATGCTTTTCCCGAATGTTTTCTGGTAAAAAATCGTCAATTTCATCCAAAGCTCCAATGGCCAGTTGAGCGCATTGAGAAATCTTCCACGATGGAAGCTTTGCCGAGGCGGGATAAACTGGAAGAAACTTTCCAGCAAAGCCCTCTACTGCCGAATCCACATCTGAACCATCAGGAATCAACTCGTAATCAGGGTGCGCTAATTGCTTCTTGTTATTAAAGACTCCAACTTTTCCGGCAAACAAACCTTGACGACCAACCTTTAAATCTTTTTCACGCCAAGCCTGATTGAAAAAAGTTAGAGATAACTTGTCAGTTCCGTCGGTAACAACAACTTCAAGGATGCTCCCTTTACGTCCACGTAAGGGGCGATTAGTTGTTGAATAAATCTGCGCCAAAATTGTGGTTTCATCCCCTTCGCGCAGTTGCGAGATATCGGATAACTCGCCGCGGACCATGTACCTGCGTGGGTAATGGCGCACCAGATCGCCAACCGTGGACATCCCGAAAACGGTATTGAGAACCTTGGCGGTACGGTCGCCAACAACGGCCGATACCTTGCTCTCTAATGTCGCCACGCGAGCATTCTCCCCCGCAATCAGGATTATCTGCCTTACCTGAGCATGAGAGTTGCTGCTATCCCGCTGAAATTGGCTTCCTCCCCCGCCTACGGGGTACCCTTACGCCCTGTTCCCATTGGAACGAGTTCAACAGAATAAATAAAAGGAGTACCGCTGTGGCATCAACATGCGATATCTGTGGCAAAGGCCCAAGCTTTGGAAACAATGTTTCTCACTCACAGGTCAAAACCCGTCGTCGTTGGAATCCAAATATCCAGCGCGTTCGCACCCTTGTTGGTGGAACTGCAAAGCGTCAAAACGTCTGTACTTCATGCCTAAAGGCTGGAAAAGTTACACGTTAATTTAAAGTTTAGTTATTGAAAGTGGCGCCAGGTATCTGGCGCTTTTTTCATTTCTACGCCACTTACACCGGCACCTTGTTGTACTTCGCCAATACAAAACCCACCTAAATCTTTTCCAGTTGCTAGAAACACATGATCTTCGCCGCCAGCAAGAATCCATTGCCACACATCTTCCCAAACCGATTCGGCTAGCTCGTTAAGGGTCACAAACTCTGGGTTATTACTTATCAATTCCTTATCAATTGCTAACTGGACGCCGGATGCTTTTGCAATCTGATCAGCCTGAACTATCAGCGCATCACTAATGTCGCACATCGAAGTAGCTTTTCCATTTGAAAATTGAACCGCTGCGGCATAATCAACTGTTGGCGCAGAAAATTCTGCTACCGCGTGCAGAGCAATATCTCCATCTAAATCTTTGTCAATGATCGCAAGTCCTGCAGCAGACCACCCTGGCAAAGACGATATATAAATCGAATCACCAATTTGTGCACCGGTTCTAGTGATAGCAGTATCAACCTGTCCAATAGCTGTTATCGCAATAGATATACAAGGCCCTTTTGCTAGATCGCCCCCCACAACATATGCACCACAACCACTTGCCTCGTGCGCAATACCTTCGGCAAGTTCCTCAATCCATTCCATAGACTCTTGACCGGTAAGAGTTACGGCAGCAACCAAATATCTAGGTGAACCACCCATTGCATACACATCTGCCAGATTTGCCGCGGTGATCTTTCGACCAATATCAAAGGCGCTGCTCCATGCAGTGTTGAAATGAGTTCCTTCAACGGCAACATCAGTTGTAATTGCAGTTCGCTCAGAAGTTTTTACTACCGCGGCATCATCGCCGATTCCGATCTCGACTCCTCGCCCCGATGTGCCAAAGATGCGCGCCAGTGCGGCAATTACCTCTGCCTCATCGAAGTTCATACCGCTTAGCCTATTGGACTACCTGGTCGGGCTCATCTGCGGTAACGTTTGCCATCGAACAGAAGGGACATCTCATGTCAGTACAGGCTTTCATCTTGATTCAAACCGAAGTTGGCAAGGCAACTGGAGTTGCAGATGCTGTAGCAAAGATCCCTGGCGTAACTTTGTCTGAAGGCGTTACTGGTCCTTACGATGTAATCATGCGTGCAGAAGCTTCAAGCATGGAAGAGTTCGGTCGTTTAGTGCTCTCTAAGGTTCAAGGCGTTCCTGGAATTACTCGCACTTTGACTTGCCCAGTTACACACCTGAGCTAATTTTCTTCCTTATTTACTAAGGGCGGAATCAATAAGTCCCGAAATTAGTGCGCTATAGCTGACCCCAGTTGCATCCCACAGTTTTGGATAAACACTTGTACCGGTAAAGCCAGGCATAGTGTTGATTTCATTAATGATTATTTGGTTGTCATGGGTATAAAAGAAATCACAGCGAGCTAATCCAGCACACCCCAAGGCATCAAAAGCCTGCATTGCGGCAATCTGAATCAATTGCGCATCTTCTTCAGAGATTGCAGCTGGAATCTTCACAGTCGTTGCATCATCTAAATACTTTGCTTCAAAATCATAGAATTCAAATTGAGGATTGACCACTATTTCACCAACCACAGATGCGTAGCTAGTTCCATCTCTTTCAAGAACTGCGCACTCTATTTCACGACCTGCAATAGCATTTTCAATTAGAACTTTGTCATCGTAGGTAAAGGCATCCTCAATTGCCGCACCCAGTTGATCTGCAGACTTAACTTTGTGAGTACCGCGACTGGAACCACCGCTTGAGGGCTTTACAAAGACTGGATAGGAAATTGTCTTGGGATCAGGGTGGTCATCACCTTTTTTCAGAACGATCCCTGGTACAACTTTCATACCTGCAGCAGCGAATAACTCTTTAGCCCGCGCTTTATCCATCGCATCTGCAGATGCTTTGACGCCACTTCCCACATACGCAAGGCCCACGTTTTCCAGCAGCTGCTGAATTTTCCCATCTTCGCCAAATTCACCATGCAGTACGGGAAACACGCAATCTACTTGGACAAATTTTCCGTCGATTACTAGGCCACCTTGAGTAAGTTCAACGGAAGTTCCATTGTCCTCAATCGTCGGCATCTTTTTATTCACAATCGCCAAAGGATAATCGTTTTCAAGTGCAACCCATTTGCCGGCTTTGGTAATTCCAATCAACAGCGGTCTGAACAGCTTGGTGTCTATGCCCTTTAAAACGCCTCCTCCAGAAACACATGAAACCTCGTGTTCGCTGCTAGGCCCTCCGCAAATAATTGCGACAGTTAATTGGCTCATCGGATAAAAATCTCTGCCTTGGTTGTGATTTCCATAAGTCGATCTATTGCTTGCTCAGGAGTCAAGGTTCCTGCAACCACATCTGCTACCGCTTCAATAACTGGAACTTCTATGCCCACACGGTGTGCAATTTCAAGAACCGCGCTGGAAGAAGCCACGCCTTCGACAGTTTTTGCAACTTTAGTTCGCGCCACATCCATGGATCCGCTTTTTCCCAACACCTCACCAAAAGTGCGATTGCGAGAAAGTGCTGACCCACAACTTGCAACTAAATCTCCCATCCCAGCAAGTCCAGCGGCGCTTAGGGGATCAGCATTATGGGCTGCGCACAGACGTGCTACTTCGTTGAGGCCACGAGTAATCAACATCGCTTGAGTATTTTCGCCATACCCCATGCCAATGGACATTCCAACCGCCAGTGCAATAACACTCTTAATCGCTCCAGCTAATTCGCATCCCAAAACATCTACTGATGTGTACACCCTGTAATACGGTGTCGTAAAAAGCTGTTGAACTTTTTCTGCAATTGCAATTGTGGGCGCTGCGGCAACTGCGCCAGCTGGTTGGCGCAAAACAAGCTCATTGGCAAGGTTTGGACCGGTAATAATGGCTACGTTCTGAGTTTGAAGAACTTGAGAAACAATTTCTGTCATCCGAGACATCGTGCTGACTTCAATACCCTTTAAAGTACTAACAATCAATGCATTGGGCTGAAACAAGGATTTCCAACTGTTTAAATTTTCTCGCAAAGTTTGTGCCGGAACAGCAAGGACATAAATATTGGAATATTCAAAAGCTTCAGTAAGTGAAGATGTGGCTTTCAAACCAACTGGCAAAATGCTCTCGTCCAAATACTTTGAATTCGTGTGCCGCTGATTTATTTCATCAACTAATTCTTGACTACGTCCCCACATTAAGACATGGTTTCCAGCATCACAAAGTACTTGAGCCATAGTGGTTCCCCACTGCCCTGCACCTAGGACTACAACCTTGCTCACTTCTTCTTGGCCTTCTTAAAATTACCGGTACGAGGAAGCGCGGAATTATGGGGATCAAAAATCTCAACTGGGCGCTTTTCGCCACGAAGTTGTTCGAGCAGGTTTGTTAGTTCGCGCATTACAAAAGCTGTTGCCTCTCGTAGCGCTTCTGGATCACTCTCTTTTCCATACCACGCTGAAAGATCCAGTGGATCGCCAACCAAAATCTGAATAGGTGTGCGAGGAAATACTTTTAACTTCTTTTCATAAGTTGGCATAACAATCTGAGAGCCCCATTGTGCAATTGGAACAATTGGTGTTTGCGTGGCAATTGCTAATCTGGCCAACCCTGTTTTTGCAACCATGGGCCAACCACCAGGATCGCGAGTTAGGGTGCCTTCGGGGTAAACGCCAACGCAGTGACCACGTTCGAGCAATTTAACGGCGTGATCTAAAGCCTTTGATGCATCCTTACTTTCTCGAGCAACGGGAACCATGCCTGCGGCCAGAATAATTTTTCCGATAACGGGGACCTTAAAAACACCCTCTTTACCGATGTATCTGGGAGCTCGGCCATTTCGGAATAGGAAATGGGTAAGAAACAAAACATCAAGGTATGAAACATGGTTACTGGCCACAATGATTTTGCCACTCTTTGGAAGTTTCTCTCCCCCACGCCAAACTTTCTTTCCGACTAGGTTCAGCAGTGGAATAACAACCTTGGTGCCAATTTTAAAAGCGAAATTAGTACCAAGAGGTTTTCCTGTTGGAGGAGCATATGAAACCTTGTACTCCGTCATGTGATTAATAGTAGTGCTGTACATGCAAAAACGGGGCCAGCGTTAGCCGACCCCGTCTTTAAAGTAAAAAGAATTACTTCTTCTTACCCTTCTTTACAGCCTTCTTTGCTGCTGGCTTCTTACCGGCCTTCTTAGCCGCCTTCTTTGGAGCTGCCTTCTTAGCAGACTTCTTCGCAGCCTTCTTTGGAGCAGCCTTCTTAGCTGCTGGCTTAGCAACAACCTTTGGCTCTGGCTTTGGTGCTGGAGCTAGCTTGCGATCTCCTGAGATAACTTCCTTTAGAGCCTTTGCAGGTAGGAAGCGAGCCTTCTTTGAAGCCTTGATCTTGATTGTCTCGCCAGTAAATGGGTTACGTCCCATACGTGCCTTGCGGTCAACCTTTTTGAACTTACCGAAATCGTTGATCATTACATCTTCGCCCTTTGAAAGGTTGCGAACGATTGTGTCAAAAACGATATCTACAGCGTGAGCTGCTTCCTTCTTGCTGTCGTTGAAGTGTGGTGCTAACGCAGCAATGAATTGGGCCTTATTCATTGAAATCCCCTTATTTACGCGTAAATGTTAAGCAACTGCTTAACGTGTTCATAAACTTACGCGCATACACGGGGTGAGGTGGTTATTGAAATGCGCGTGTCGCATTTTTTTATTTCTAGAAATTCATCAAAAAATGCTTTTTTTATGCGTAGAAAACCCTAAATCAGTGATTGAGAGTTTTACATACGAGATCTCACCCCGAGAAAAAACCTTAATTTACGCTTGTTTTGGGGTGCTACGAACGAATCGGCAAGGTTGCTGGTTTGTACGCAGGACGACTTTTCTCAAAAGAGTCAATGAAATCAGTCTGTTTTAAGGTCAGACCGATGTCATCAAGGCCTTCCATTAAACGCCAACGTGTGTAGTCATCAATAGCAAAAGGCAAACTCTTGCCAGCAAATGACACTTGGCGATTTTCTAGATCGACCGTGATCTGAGTTGTTGGATCGTTCTCGATGATCTGCCATAAAGCTTCTACTTCGGCTTGATCCAGGATAATTGTAAGCAACCCGCCCTTAAGCGAATTACCGCGGAAGATATCTGCAAAGCGGCTAGAAATAACAACTTTAAAGCCATAATTCTGAAGCGCCCACACTGCGTGTTCACGTGATGAACCTGTACCAAAATCGGCACCTGCTACCAGAACTGTTCCGCTCTTGTAAGCAGGTTGATTGAGCACGAACTCGGGATCATTGCGCCAGGCTGCAAATAAGCCGTCCTCGAAACCACTGCGCGTTACGCGCTTCAGGTAAACAGCAGGAATGATCTGATCAGTATCTACATTGCTACGACGTAGTGGAACTCCAGTTCCAACATGAGTGATGAATTTTTCCATAATCAGATGCTCCTTACAGATCCGCAGGTGAAGAAAGAGTTCCGCGCAGCGCTGTTGCTGCTGCTACAAGTGGACTAACCAGGTGAGTTCTTCCACCCTTACCTTGACGGCCTTCAAAGTTTCGGTTTGAGGTTGATGCAGATCGCTCGCCAACTGCAAGCTGATCTGGATTCATGCCGAGGCACATTGAACAACCAGCATTTCGCCATTCAGCTCCTGCATCAAGAAAGACCTTATCCAAACCTTCAGCTTCTGCTTCTAGTCGAACTCGCGCAGAACCAGGAACGACCAGCATGCGAAGAGTTGATGCAATCTTTTTGCCCTTCAAAACATCGGCAGCTGCGCGCAAATCTTCGATACGACCGTTGGTACAAGAGCCCAAGAAAACAGTGTCAATCGCTATCTTCTTGAGAGGAGTTCCGGCTTCTAGACCCATGTAAACAAGCGCGCGCTCTGCAGCGGTTCGCGCTTCAGTATCTGCAAAATCTGACGGATTAGGCACAACACCATTGAGCGGTAAACCTTGGCCTGGGTTAGTTCCCCACGTTACAAATGGTTCAAGTTCATCGGCGTTCAAATTAACTTCGACATCAAATTGTGCATCTGAATCGGTAAACAAGGTCTTCCAATACGAAAGTGCGGCATCGAAATCTTCAGGTGCATGTGGCTTGCCCTTGATGTAATCAAATGTTGTTTGATCTGGTGCGATTAAACCTGCACGTGCACCCGCTTCGATTGACATATTGCAAACCGTCATACGGGATTCCATCGATAAGGCACGAATTGCACTTCCGCGATATTCGATGACATAGCCTTGGCCGCCACCGGTTCCAATTTTCGCAATGATGGCAAGAATAATGTCTTTCGATGTAACGCCTGGCTTTAATGAGCCTTCAACATTTATTGCCATCGTCTTTGGGCGTAGCAATGGCAGAGTTTGTGTAGCTAAAACATGTTCTACCTCTGATGTTCCAATTCCAAAAGCGAGCGCACCAAAAGCACCATGAGTTGAAGTATGGGAATCTCCACACACAATAGTCATGCCTGGCTGAGTGATTCCAAGTTGCGGTCCAACGACGTGAACAACTCCTTGATCCTTATCTCCCAGCGAGTGAATGCGAATTCCAAACTCTTTACAGTTTGCGCGCAAGGTATCGACCTGCAGCTTTGACACAGGGTCGGCAATCGGCTTATCAATGTCTATTGTCGGAACATTGTGGTCTTCGGTAGCAATTGTTAAGTCAGGGCGACGTACAGGGCGACCGGTAAGGCGCAAGCCATCAAATGCCTGTGGGCTTGTTACTTCATGGATTAGATGCAGATCAATGTAAACAAGATCTGGCTCACCATCTGCACGTCGAACGACATGCTCTGCCCAAATCTTCTCTGCTAACGTTTTACCCACGGCCCTGGTGCTCCTTTGTTTAGTGCTCAATTGCTTCTAGATTGATATTTCACATACTGAGATGCTAATATCACTCTGTGAACACAAAGAATAGCGGAGTTGGCGTATTAGACAAAGCGGTGTCAATTCTAAGCACATTAGAGGCTGGCCCGCATTCACTTGCAGAGCTGGTGGCCGCAACTGGCATAGCCCGCCCTACCGCCCACCGATTGGCTGTGGCCCTTGAGTTTCATCGCTTAGTTGCCCGAGATCTAACCGGACGTTTTGTTTTAGGACCACGTTCCGGCGAACTAGGCGCAGCTGCAGGTGAGGATCGTTTATTGGCTGCCGCAGCCCCTGCATTATCTGCCCTACGTGATGCAACAGGTGAAAGTGCTCAGTTGTATCGCCGCCAAGGAGATCTTCGTATTTGTGTTGCTGTGGCAGAACGTCTCTCTGGTCTTCGGGATTCTGTGCCAGTTGGCGCGGCTTTAACTATGCAGGCAGGTTCTGCGGCGCAAATTTTGTTGGCATGGGAAGATTCAGAAAAGATTCACCGTGGTTTAACCAATGCACGTTTTACGGCGGCGCAATTATCAGCCGATCGTCGTCGAGGTTGGGCGCAATCTGTTGGTGAGCGCGAAGCTGGAGTTGCTTCAGTATCTGCGCCAGTTCGCGCACCAAATGGAAAAGTAATTGCCGCCGTAAGCATTAGCGGCCCAATCGAACGTCTTGGGCGTCAACCAGGCCGCATTCATGCTGCTGCAGTAGTTGCTACCGCTGCTCGTCTGACTGAATACCTAGCTCGCGAATAACTCGCGAAATAGTAGAAAAGGAAAAACCTTTTCGCTGCAGGAGAGATTGAATTCTGCGTACCTGAACCTCAGCTTCAAACCGACTCATAGTGCTGTACTTTCGCATCGCCAATGAAAAGGCGGTGCGATACTCAGACTCATCATCAATTTCATCTAACGCCTCATCAATGCTTTGTTGGTCTACTCCCCTAGTGCGAAGTTCGCCAGCAATGATTCTCTTAGATAACTTTTTAGAGGTATGGCGAGACTGAGTCCATGCTTTCGCAAATTCGGAATCATTAATCAAGCCTTTTTCTTGAAGTCTAAAGACCGTTGCATTCGCAACATCATCCTCGACTCCACGCTTTTTTAGGTGAGCCAGAAGCTCACCCTTACTCTTGGCCCGCGCAACCAAAGCATTTAATGCGATGGTGTTTGCAATTGAGTAAGGGTCAGCCTCGTGGTCAACTTTGGTGTACTCCAGCATTGGAGTTTAGAAATCCACCTCTGCGGCGGCCTCATCGATAGCAGCAACGAGTGCTGGATCAACCTCGACCGGAACAAAGTGAGCACGGATTTTTGTCTCAATATCATTTGCAAGATCTGGGTTGTCCAAGAGGAATGCACGAGCATTCTCCTTGCCTTGTCCCAATTGATCAGCTTCGTAGGTGTACCAAGCTCCTGATTTCTTGACGATGCCAATATCTACACCCATGTCGATCAATGAACCTTCACGTGAAATTCCAGTTCCGTAAATGATGTCGAATTCAGCTTGCTTAAATGGTGGAGCCATCTTGTTCTTAACAACCTTTACGCGGGTACGGTTACCAACTGATTCTTGGCCATCCTTAAGCGTTTCTATGCGACGGATATCTAGACGTACAGAGGCATAAAACTTAAGCGCCTTACCACCTGTTGTCGTTTCAGGAGAACCAAAGAAGACACCGATCTTGTCACGCAACTGGTTAATAAAAATCGCTGTTGTCTTAGATTGATGAAGTGCGCCAGTGATCTTACGAAGCGCCTGAGACATCAAACGAGCTTGTAGACCCATATGTGAGTCGCCCATCTCGCCTTCAATTTCAGCGCGAGGAACAAGTGCTGCAACTGAGTCAACTACAACTAGATCAAGTGCACCTGAGCGAATAAGCATGTCCATGATTTCCAGCGCTTGCTCACCAGTGTCTGGTTGTGAAACTAGAAGTGCATCAATATCAACGCCAAGCTTTTTTGCATACTCTGAATCAAATGCGTGTTCAGCATCGATGAATGCGCAGATGCCGCCTGCTTTTTGCGCGTTAGCAATTGCATGCAAAGTAAGAGTTGTCTTACCTGAAGATTCTGGTCCATAAATTTCTACAACACGACCGCGTGGAAGTCCACCAATACCAAGTGCGATATCTAGTGCAATTGAACCTGTTGGAATTACTTCAATCACTGCGTTCTGTCGCTCTGACATCTTCATTACTGAGCCTTTACCAAATTGACGTTCGATCTGGGCTAGGGCTGTGTCGAGCGCTTTTTGGCGTTCGCTGTTGGCTTTATCTTGTGCTGCATCGTTAGCTTTATTACTTTTTTCAGTAGCCACTTACATTCCTTTCGATAGAACGTCCTGCGTTATGCAAAAACGTTTTGGTCTGGCCCAGAAGGTACGGAGACCCAACGACGGACCGCTTGACCCCCACACAAGGTGTGGATCGCATGCGGGCGGAGGTTGGAACCGCTCTGGCTGTGCGGGATAAGTTTATCCGAACATCTGTTCGAAAGGTATCAGGGGCCACTGACAGGGCAGCAGCGTGTCGCCAGGGGCATACTGAGCCGGTGTTGATCCTGTTGCCGCCTTCGGAGAAGAAATCCCCCATCCCAGGTCCAGCAATCCAGGTCTATACGGGGGTTCTCTACGCCGCTTTGGGGTGGGCTCACCTAAACAAGACGCAGCAGATGCTTGGTCAAGCGTCGATCGCCATAATTTCGGCCAAATACGGGGTTCTGCGCCCGATGGATCCAATCCAGTCCTACAAAGAAAAAATCAATAACAAAATGCTGGCTGCCCAAGTTGCTCAAGCATTAGATGGGGCTGAATCCGAGTTAATAATCGACTGTCGTTCATCAACTTATCAAACAGTGTGGCAATCCCCCGTTGCCATTACCGTTGAGATAAAAGTTTTCACACACGTTGCTGGCGTTAAGAAGGTAATCACGCACATGTCAAAAAAGACCCGTGGTGAAGTTACCCATGAAATCTTAAAAGCTGCGCAGGTACCAAAAACTCCTCAAGAATTACAAACAATAATTGCACAGAGATTTGAATGCCAATTAATTAGTGGCGATGGAAAGAACCCGCACGTTCTAGAGGTGTATTGCTAAAGCGTCCTTATGACGCCATCACCGCGGTCTTTTTAATCAGTTCAACAGTTAAAGTTGGATAATTCCACATAATCACATGCGCGCAGTTGTCCACCACAATCCATCGCGAATGCTTAGGTGCAACACTTTTTTCCTGTGCAATTTCTTCTGGCAACATCAAATCGGAATCTCCAAAAACTACCGAGAGCTTAACTTTCTCCGGTACATTAGATTCAAACCTGCGGCCATTGGCACCATGCCACATCGGCGTGTATCCCTTTGATTTAGCCATTGCAATTACTGAATCGCGACAAGATTCAAAACTTAACTCTCGCCACAAATGTGTAATCTTTTTATATCCAATTGCCTTAAGTAATGGGATTCGATACGCGGTCTTCATGAAGTACTGCGAAATTTTCGCAAGGATTCGCGCATCAAGACTTGGTGGCAACTTTCGTGGTGGTAGTTCATGCCACAATCCAGCTGGAGCCAATGCAGTAACGCTTAAAACATTATCTGGGGCAACCGCGGCCATTTCTAATGCAATCCAGCCACCCAATGAATTTCCAGCCACGTGCATTTTTTCAACGCCCACCTGAGAGACCATGTAATCAATGATCCCTTGCGCTAGTGAAACTGGATCCATTGCTTCGCCATCAGCCAATGGGGCGTCGCCATGACCTGGAAGATCAATGGCATAGACCGTAAAGCTTTCTACTAATTGCGGAACAAGGCTCTTCCAAATTGTTCCAGCAGAACCCAAACCATGCACAAGAACAAGTGCCGGGTTGTTCAGGTCTTGCGTATATCGGTGTGAACTAATCGGCATTTTAGTATCTGTACTTTTCGGTCTCGTTTGGATGTGCCTTGCACACAGCTTTCCAAATAACATCTGGCTCAAACCCGGCAGCTAAAGCTTCATTGACACTCTTGCTACCTAATTCAGACAATGCGATATCTGAAGAAAAAGATAGCGCCCATGAATCACCAAAGGACAAGGTGATTCGTTCGCGTAGATCAGAGATTCGCAATTGCGGTAATACCTTGTGCTTGAGATCGTGATTGATCTGGCGTTAGTGGAACCAGCACCTGCCCCAGTAGCCAACGAACAGCCAATGCACTTTTATCTTTATCGCCAACAATGTGATTGATAGCTATCGAAAATGCTTTCCAGAGCACATGATCGTGTGCAGAAAAGGCAAGCGTAAGAACTTCTGGATCATTTCGACGCATTGCAGCTATAGCTTGATCTTGGGAAATTTCTCTAGAGATCAGCTCTAACGCCTTTGTTGCATCCGCTGCAGATTGAGCAAGCGTAACGATGCGCTCCATTTCTGATTCACACAACGCCGACAAAACACTTTCTTTGTCACGATAGTGGTTATACAAAGTAGCCCTTGATACCTGCGAAGCATCTGCGATTTCAATCATGGACATTTTTTTCAGGCCCGTTGTTGCAATTAAATCCTTTGTTGCTTGAAGAATTGCAGATTGTGTACGGCGATGAGTAGCTACTTGTGGCGCGTACTTGTTAAGCGGCATCGACAACAGTGAGAGTGACGCCCTCACGGCTCTTGAGCTCTGAAGCAACTTGTGAAAATACTCCTGAAAGTGTCAGACCAAGTGCAGTACAAATTGCATTAAGTAGTTCAGAAGAAGCCTCTTTTTGACCACGTTCAACTTCAGATAAATAGCCTAAAGAAACGCGCGCATCGCGGGCGACATCACGAAGAGTGCGACCTTGTGAAGTGCGGGCAGCGCGAAGGGTCTGACCGACTGCTTCACGTACTAGAACCATTGTCATTCCCCTCTCTTGTGTCAAAGTTTCGACAAGCTCTTTATGCTCGATGTCTAAGGATACGGGCAAAGGTGGCTATCGCGCTTGATGTAGCTGCGTTTCGCACAGATTCACGTTCACCAGACAGAGATAGTTCGATGGTTTGGCTAACAGGCCCTTCGATTGCTACCCACACCGCACCAACTGGATGGCCATCTAATGGGTTAGGTCCGGCCACACCTGTGGTGCCGATCGCCCATGTGGTGCCAAAAGATTTAATCGCCCCCTTGGCCATAGCGATCGCAACTTCTTCGCTGATCACTGAATACTTTTCAATTACTACAGCATCGACTCCAAGATGTGAAACTTTGACTTCATCCCGATAAGCGGTCATGCCGCCAACGAAAACATCCGATGCGCCCGAGATTGAGACTAATGCCGAACTAACAGCACCTGCAGTTAAAGATTCCGCAGTGCTTATTGTTTCTCCGCGCTGGCGCAAGTGCTCAACGATCTCGGCGGCAAAGCCAAGAATCTCGTTAGGAAGCGCCATGAGTAGTCTCTCTTCGTTTCTATTTCTTTGTTGTGAAGGCTGACTTTACATAGTAAGCGCCGGTAAAGATAGTGAGCGCGATGGCTATGTACATAAAACCATCACGGAACCAATAAAGACTCTCATCCAGAGGTAAAACGTAGAAGCCGACGCCAAAGCCTTGCATCATGGCTTTGATCTTTCCACCCCTGTTAGCCGGAATCACTCCGCGCTTGATTACAGCTAATCGAAAAATTGTAATTCCAATTTCGCGAGTCAAGATAACAATTGTGATCCACCAAGGCATTCGGCCAAGAATTGAAAGTGAGACCATGGCAGTACCGATCATGAACTTATCTGCAACTGGATCTAAAAACTTTCCAAACTCGGTAATTGTTCCACGGCTACGAGCAAGTTTTCCATCTAAAACATCTGACATTCCCAAAACAAAAAACACACACCAAGATATGTACTGCCACGTTGTGTCATCTCCCCCATTTTTAAACAAGGTGTAGGCACCTACAGGTACAAAAGCTAACCGCATGACAGTAATGAAATTTGGCGTTATGAATGCTGGTAACTTCATATTGGTTTAGCTACCAAATCTGCACCCATTGAATCGATGACCACCGCATCGATGTATTGCCCCACCACAAAATTGGTTCCAATAAAAGTCGTTGTTCCATCGACTTCGGGACCCTGATGGGCAGCTCGACCTTCTTGTAGCTCGGCATCCTCAATTAACACTCGAACATTTTCACCGATTCGAGCTTGAGCACGCAATGAAACCATCTCATCCGCCAAAGCGGACAAGGTTTCGACGCGTTGCGCGATTACATCGGCATCAACCTTGTCTGCTAAATCTAAGGCTTCAGTTTTATCTTCATCTGAATAACCAAAGACACCCACTGCATCTAGTTTGGCTTGAGTAATAAAGTTTGCAAGATCATCGAAATCCGCTTGAGTTTCGCCGGGAAAGCCAACAATGAAGTTAGAACGGATTCCAGCCTCTGGCGATAGTGCCCGAATTTGACTGATTAAATGTAAAAACTTTTCAGTGTCACCAAAGCGACGCATACGGCGCAGAACTGTAGGACTTGTGTGTTGGAAAGAAAGGTCAAAGTAAGGAGCGGTTTTATCAGTTGCAATCATCGCTTGTAGCAATGTTGGACGCATTTCTGCCGGTTGCAAATATGACAGTCGCACGCGTTCCACACCTGGCAGAGCAGCGATTTCCGGAAGAATCTTCTCCATTAATTGAAGATCTCCTAGATCTTTACCGTAAGAAGTTGTGTTTTCGCTAACTAAGAACATTTCAGAGACACCATTTTGGGCAAGCCACCTGGCCTCAGAAATGATTTCAGTCGGACGACGGGAAACAAATGAACCGCGGAAGTATGGAATTGCACAAAAGGAACAACGTCGATCGCAACCAGATGCAATCTTTAGCGGTGACCAGGGGGCGTTTCCTAAACGTTTACGAGAAAACTCTTCTACTTCTCTGGCATCGGCCCGCTCAGCTGGTGCTATCGGAAGTAATGCACGACGATCACGAGGAACATGTGGCTTGTGTTTTTCGCCAGCAATAATTGATTGCAGCCGTGCAGAAATATCCTTGTAGTCATCAAAACCTAAAATTGCATCTGCTTCAGGAAGGGCCTCTGCCAATTCTTTTCCGTAACGCTCTGCCATGCAACCCACGGCAACTACCGCGCGAGTCGTCCCGTGGCCCTTAAGTGAGTTAGCTTCTAGCAGCGCGTCAACTGAGTCTTTCTTGGCTGATTCAATAAATCCACATGTGTTTACTAAGGCAACTTCAGCTGATTCAACATCATCAACAAGCGTCCAGCCATCGGCTGCTAAACGTCCAGCCAATTCTTCTGAATCAACTTCATTTCGTGCGCACCCTAAAGTGACAACTGCAACTGTGCGCTTCATTTGCACAATCTTACAGTGCAATAGTGAATTAGGAATCTACCCCGTACGACACGCTAACGACTTGGCCATCGGCTCCCACAGAATCGATCTTTTTGCCATTAACTGACAAATCCACTCCCCCTGCATTGCCAATTTTCAGATTTAATGTCAGATCTGAGGAAAAAGTTTTCGTGACACCTGTAGCGATCTGTCCGCTAAAAAGCACTCGGCCAGATGAATCTGACACAAAGAGCCAGCTCTTTGCACGAGTTGCAGCGACAATCACTTCGACACCTTGGCCAGTTGAAATTGTGGCTTCATCAGTTGGAAGTGTTTCTTCTGCAACTGTTGCCTCTGGTGATGCAGAAGCGGTTGGTGACTCTTCAATTGCCACAGGAATATCTGGTGTTGAGTTGTTAGAAACAATAATTTGAGCAAGGCCGGCCACAAACAATGAAGCCACTGAAATTGTGACTAACACTTTCCAAGAAACTCTTCGAACTTCTTTAGGTTCACGCATGACATTGTTTTCAACAAGTAAATCTTGCATGGTTCGATCTACATGCATCTGCTCATCTTCAAATGCGGTTAGAAAAATTTGCTGATCCACATTTAGCTTGATTGCTATATTTCTTAAATGCCCACGCGCGTAAGTTTCTCCGCCGCATTGAGAAAAATTGTTTGCTTCCATTTCGCGAAGTAAAGTTCCGCGGATATTTGTGGCTGCCGAAAGATCATCGATGCTAAGGCCAGCATCTTTACGCGCCTTAGAAATCAGTGATCCAAGTGACATTAGACATCCTTAATGTGGCACAGGGTGAGGTCTAAGTGTAAGTCGCTGGGGGTTAGGGTGACTAGGCGCAGGTGTGAACTGAAGGGGTGAAACTTTCTCAGCAACCCTCCATTAACTCAGAATTAATACTCCCGAAGCGTTGCTAGCACTGAATCAAGATCATCTGGCTTCACCAAGACGGTGCGGGCCTTGGAACCTTCGGAAGGTCCGACAATACCGCGAGACTCCATTAAATCCATCAGGCGACCAGCTTTAGCAAAACCAACCCGCAACTTTCGTTGAAGCATTGACGTGGAACCAAATTGTGTTCCAACAACAAGTTCTACTGCTTGGCACAAAATATCTAAATCATCGCCAATTTCTTTATCAACCATCTTCATTTGATTAACTGGCGCTGTCACATCTTCGCGATAGCGCGGCTTAAGCTGCTTCTTCACATGACTTGTAACCGCTTCAATTTCACGTTCAGATACATAAGCGCCTTGGATTCGGATTGCTCTGCTTGCACCCATAGGAATAAAGAGACCGTCGCCTTGGCCCACGAGTTTTTCAGCACCAGGGCTATCTAAAATAACTCGACTATCTGCAAGTGAACTGGTCGCAAATGACAAACGTGAAGGAACATTTGCTTTGATCAAGCCCGTTACAACATCTACTGAAGGGCGCTGTGTTGCAAGAACCAAGTGAATTCCAGCTGACCTTGCAAGCTGAGTTATGCGCACAACTGATTCTTCAACCTCTTTGGCGGCAACCATCATCAAGTCTGCAAGTTCATCAATAATTACCAATAAATATGGATACGGCTCAACAACTCGATCGCTGCCTTCGGGAACGATTACTTTGCCTGCGCGAACCGCCTTATTGAAATCATCAATGTGTCTAAAGCCAAAGGTTGAAAGATCTTCATAACGAAGATCCATTTCACGAACAACCCAAGTCAAAGCATCGGCAGCCTTCTTGGGATTAGTAATGATCGGAGTAATTAAATGAGGAATGCCTTCATAGGCATTGAGCTCTACTCTCTTAGGATCAATCAAAACTAAGCGAACATCATCTGGTGTAGAGCGCATCAAGATCGAGGTAATCATCGCATTAATCATGGATGACTTACCGGCACCCGTTGCACCTGCCACCAAAAGGTGCGGCATCTTGGCAAGGTTTGCACATACAAAGTTACCTTCGACATCTTTACCTAAGGCCACAAGCATGGGGTGTAAATCTTGACCCGCAACTGTTGAGCGTAAAACATCGCCTAAGGCAACAATTTCTCGATCAGCATTTGGAATTTCAATTCCTACCGCAGATTTTCCTGGGATAGGAGAAAGAATTCGAACATCACTGCTGGCAACAGCATAGGAAATGTTTTTTGATAGCGCGGTAATTCTTTCTACTTTGACTGCGTTTCCAAGTTCGACTTCATAGCGAGTCACAGTCGGGCCACGCATAAAGCCAGTTACTTTGGCATCGATTTCAAACTGTAGAAACACTTCGGTCAGCGCAGCTACTACAACTTCATTTGCCTTGCTCTTAGCCTTAGCAGCAGGGCCTGTTCGCAGTAAATCTGGAGCTGGAAGTTCATATTTCACATCGGCGGTCAACAACAATTGTTCAGGACGCTTTACCGCCACAGTGTTTTCATTTACTGGAGGAACCGTTGCAAATGGTTCCTCTACGGGAAACTCTTCATCAAAGCTTTCTTCATCTAGTTCTTCATCGTCAATAGCTTTATTCCATTCTGCAACCACTGGTGATTCAAATGGTGGTGTGTCAGTAACCTCAAAATCTACTTCAACTTTTTCAGAACGCTCTGGTCGTTTGGACCAAATCCAGCTGCTTGCGGATGCAATTCTTGCAAAGACCTGACTCACTGGAGTTGCTGTAATCACCAAAATTCCGAAAATAAAAACAATCAATAGAACTGGGTATGTGAGGACAGAAGTCATCAGCGTTACAAGTGGAGTCGATACTGCATAGCCAAGCCATCCGCCACCTTCGCGCATAGCAGTTGCACCAGTTCCAATAGAGCCATTAAGTAAATGTGATAGACCGGTTGAAGAAAGTAACAGGGCCAAAGTTCCAATAATGATTCGACCAGTCGCCTTTGAATCTTCTGGGACTCTAAATAATCTAAAGGCAAAATAAAGAAGTACAACTGGTGTGAAAAAACCTATTTGGCCAAATCCACCATAAACAACTGAATACACCGCTCTGCCAACAACGTTGTCTGAGTGAAACCAGGTGCCTGCAGTAGCGACAAGGGCAGCAATTAAAATGAGAAACGCAATTCCATCACGTTGATGTGCAGGATCTAAATCACGGGCACCTCTTGCGACAAAGCGCACGGCACTTCCTAAAGATTTAGCTATGAAATGCCAAATGGTTGCAAAGCCACGACCAAGAGCTCCGCCTACTGCTCCAGTCTTACTTTTTGCTTTTTTCCTTTTGGCCACACGCCCGATCGTAAAGGGTTAACAATTACGAACCTACTAGGCGCGCCGTTGCTTAAACTTCAATAACGACAGGCACAATCATCGGCTTTCGGCGATGTTCTCCGCCGACCCAGCCACCAATAGTTTTTCGCACAATTTGCGACAGTTGATGGGTGCCGTTATTGCCATCTGCAACAGCTACTGCGAGTGCCTTTTCAATTCTCATTTTTACTTCATCAAACATTGCAGCATCTTCATTAAAGCCACGAGCATGAATATCTGGACCTGCAACGATCTTTCCGCTTTGTGAATCAATAACAACCACACATGAAATAAAGCCTTCTTCACCAAGAATTCTTCGGTCCTTGAGTGAACTTTCAGTAATGTCACCAATGCTCTGTCCGTCGACAAAGACAAAACCTACAGGAACTGCGCCAACGATTTCTGCCTCATGATTTATCAAATCAATCACCACACCATTGTCGACGATAAAAGTGTTGCTACGAGCAACACCAGATTGAATAGCAAGTTCAGCGTTTGCTTTCATATGTCGCCATTCACCATGGATTGGCATAACATATTTGGGTTTTACGATGTTGTAGCAGTACAGCAATTCACCGGCTGCAGCGTGTCCTGATACATGGACCATGGCATTTGCTTTGTGAACAACTTTGGCACCAAAACGAGTTAACTCATTGATTACTCTGAATACTGAATTTTCATTTCCCGGAATCAGTGAAGATGCCAGAATCACCGTGTCGCCTTCACCTACCCGGATCTGATGGTCGCCATTAGCCATTCGAGAAAGTGCTGCCATTGGTTCGCCCTGAGATCCAGTACAAATTAAAACAACATTGTCATCGTATTGATCGAGATCTTTAGCATCTATGACAAGGTCTGCTGGCACATGCAGGTAACCCATATCTTCGGCGATTTTCATATTTCGAACCATTGAACGACCAATAAAAACGACTTTGCGCCCATGTTGAGCTGAAATGTCAATAACTTGCTGGACTCGGTGAACATGTGAAGAAAAAGATGCCACGATTACTCGGCGTTTAGTCGATGAGATCACCCGATTGAGCGCAGGCATGATTTCGCGTTCTGAGGGCGTAAAGCCAGGGATGTCAGCATTTGTTGAATCCACCATAAACAAGTCAACACCTTGCTCACCAAGTCGTGCGAAAGTTCTTAAATCTGTAATTCGGCCATCTAACGGAAGTTGATCCATTTTAAAATCACCGGTTGCAAGCACTCGACCTGCATCGGTATTAATAACAACCGCCAATGCATCTGGAATCGAGTGGTTAACGGCCACAAATTCCAGAGTAAATGGACCGATATCTTCAGTTCCACCTTCGCGCACTTCACGAGTTAACGGAGAAATCCTGTGCTCTTTCAACTTTGCAGTTATTAAAGCCAGCGTAAGGGCTGAACCATAAATTGCGATATCTCCACGTTCACGCAATAGATAAGGAACTGCGCCAATATGATCCTCATGGCCATGAGTTAAGAAGATTCCTACAACATCCTGAAGTCGATCTCTGATGTAAGAAAAATCGGGCAAAATTAAATCAATTCCAGGCTGATTATCTTCAGGAAACAAAACCCCACAATCAACGATTAGGAGCTTTGATTTGTATTCAAAAACGGTCATATTGCGGCCGATTTCAGTTAATCCACCAAGTGCAACTATTCGCAGACCGCCATCAGTAAGTGCGGGCGGAGTACTTAAATTTGGGTGTGGATGATTCATTAGTTAACTGCGATGCCGCCGGCACGCAGATCTTCACGCAATTGCGCAATCTGTGCATCTGTAGCATCGACGAGTGGAAGACGAGTGTGGCCGCCAGGTAGGCCCATAAGTGTGAGCGCAGCTTTAGTTAGAATTGCACCTTGAGTACGGAATGTACCTGTGTAAACTGGAAGAAGTTTTTGATGAATCTCTAGTGCCCGAGCTGCATTTCCGCCAAACCAAGCATCAAGTAACTCACGTAAATCTTTGCCAACGGTGTGCCCGCACACTGAAACAAAACCAACTGCGCCAACTGATAACAATGGCAGGTTAAGAATGTCATCACCTGAATAAACTGGAATTCCACAACGCTTGATTACCCACGAAGTAGATGCCACATCACCCTTTGCATCCTTGAGCGCCACAATTTTTGGGTGCTCAGAAAGTCGAACTAGAGTGTCTGGTTCTATTGGAACGCCAGTACGACCTGGAATGTCATACATCATCACCGGAAGCTCTGTTGCATCAGCAACTGCGCGGAAGTGGGCTTCGATTCCTGCTTGTGGTGGTTTGTTGTAGTACGGGGTTACAACTAGTAAACCATCAGCACCGGCTTTTTCGGTGCGTTTTGCTTGATTGATTGAATACTCAGTTTCATTGTCGCCAGCACCAGAGATAACTTTGATTGTGGGTCCAACGGTGTTTCGGACGACGCGGATGATCTCCTCTTTCTCAGAAGACTTTGTGGTTGGAGCTTCACCCGTTGTTCCGTTGACGACAATTCCATCATGTCCATTTGCAACCAGATGGGCCGCAATTTTTTCAATGCCCGACCAATCAATTTCCCCATCCTTTTTAAAGGGGGTAACCATTGCCGTCAGTAGACGTCCAAATGGGGCAGCCGTTGTCATGCGCCGAACTCTACCCGTATTAAGGGGCGACTCGTCCAGACTTTTCAAAGGCTCCGTATGTAAGTGGCATTAATTTTGCAAATTCCAGCTCCATTTTCTCTGCCACCATCTCAATTTCACGTTGGGGGTAGCTCGGAAAATGGGAGCCTTCGCGACCAGTACGCAAAGAAAGAAAGTTCATGAGCGCGCGAGCGTTCATTGTTACATACATGGATGAATATGTGGCGACAGGCAACACGGCTCGTGCAACTTCACGTGCCACGCCGGCTTCAAGCATTTTTACGTAGCTCTCATATGCAACTACATATGCCGCTTTCATAGATTCAACAGTTAAATCAAACTGCTCTTTTGTTCCATCGACAAATGTGTACGCACCAGTTTTACCAACCTGAACGAGTTTGCGTTCAGCAGATGGAACATAGAAAACTGGCTTTAACTCACGATAGCGACCGCTCTCTTCATTGTATGAAGCGATGCGATGGCGCATAAATTCGCGGAAAACAAAAATTGGCGCAGAAATAAAGAAGGTCATCGATGTGTGTTCAAAAGGTGAACCATGACGTTCGCGCGCAAGGTAGTTAATCAGACCTGCTGAACGAGCTGGATCTTCACCGATTTCATCCATTGATTGTTCACCAGCCGTTGACACGCGTGCGGCCCAAATTACATCGGCATCACTTGCACTAGATTTTACTAATTCAACGGTCACATCATCGCGATAAATAATCTCTTCACTCATGGTGGCACCCTATCCAGTAGCGGCTATGTGCTCATGGATTTATACGGCACAATAAGCGCGTGTCCAAAGTTGCCTCCGCCACTCTGCGGGATTCGCTGAGCGTTTCTTTGACTGTTGGAGCCTATGGTGTGGCCTTTGGCGCAGCGGCCGTAGCAAATGGTTTTTCAGTACTTCAAACTTGCCTGCTATCTCTACTGACTTTTTCTGGTGCATCACAATTTGCAGTTGTTGGTGTAATAGGTGCCGGTGGATCAGCTATCAGTGGAATTGCCACCGCATCATTGCTTGGTGTTCGAAATGCTTTATACGGAGTAATCATGGCTCCGCGTTTACAGGTAAAAGGTTGGAAGCGCGTTGTTGCAGCACAAATAACAATTGATGAATCAACCGGAGTTGCACTTGGTCAAGAACCACGCGGTGTCGATGCAATGCGCAAGGGTTTTTGGTACACCGGTATAGGTGTATTTGTTTTCTGGAATCTCTTTACTTTGGCTGGAGCATTAGGTGCGCAGGCAATGGGTGATGTGCGCGCTTTTGGTTTAGATTCCGCCGTTCCCGCTGCATTTTTGGGTCTTGTGTGGCCCCGATTGACCGGAAATTTTGAAAGAATCTTGGCAGTTGGGTGCGCAATCTTTGCAATAGCAATGACCCCGATATTGCCAGCAGGTTTACCAATTATTGCCACCGCCTTTATCGCAATTGCAGTGGGGTTGAAACGATGACTGTCCAGACTATGACAACACTGTGGATTGCAACTATCGGAACAAGTCTTATTGCTTTTCTTTTGAAATACTCTGGGCATTCGGTACCAGCGCGTTGGCTTTCACACCCTAAGATTCAAAGAATCAATGCTTTAATCCCAATCGCGTTGTTAAGCGCTTTGGTTGCCGTGCAGAGTTTTTCTGAAAAATCTCAGCTGATGATTGATCAACGTTTAGTTGGTCTAACTTTTGCGGTCATCGCACTGATACTCAAGGCACCATTTCCAATTGTTGTACTTTCCGCAGCGCTTTCATCGGCTGCGGTCTACAACTGGCTTTAGATGATTCCTAAGCTTTGGAGCTTGGCTTTGAGATCATTATCTGAAGGTTCAGTTAAATGAGTGCCATCTGAAAAAACAATCACCGGAATTGACTTGGCTCCACCATTAATTTCGATCACCTTGTCAGCAGCTGTAACATCTGCGTCAGTATCAATTTTTGTGTACTCAACATTTAGCTCTTTTAATAGTCGCTCTGATCTACGGCAATCTCCGCACCAATCGGCACCATACATAGTGATTTGATCTTTAGACATTTAATTGCTCCTTACATGAATTTATCTAGGCCATGAGTCAGGCCTGGAGTATTTACAATCTTGCGTACGCCAAGAATAACTCCTGGCATAAATCCTGCTCGATCAATTGAATCGTGACGAATCGTTAAGGTCTCCCCTAACCCACCAAACAAAACTTCTTGATGGGCAACCAAGCCGCGAGCACGTACTGAGTGCACTGGAATTCCATTTACTGTTGCCCCGCGAGCACCTTCTAAAGAAGTGGTTGTCGCATCTGGCATCACAGCAAGCCCGGCATCCTTACGTGCAGCTCCCATTAATTCGGCGGTGCGAGCAGCGGTTCCTGATGGCGCATCTACCTTGGCTGGGTGGTGTAATTCAATAATTTCTGCAGATTCAAAATAGCGGGCTGCTTTTTCTGCAAACTCCATCATCAATACGGCCCCGATTGCAAAATTGGGTGCGATTAGAACACCAACTGAAGGATTCTGGGATAACCACCCTTTAACTTTTGCAAGCTTTGCGTCATCAAAACCAGTTGTGCCTACCACTACGTTAATTCCATTGTTAATTAGAAATTCCAGATTACTCATCACACTATCTGGTGTCGTGAAATCAACGACAACATGAGCTGCAGATCCCTTGAGTTGTTCAAGTGAATCGCCTAAATCCAAGGCAGCTACCAGCGCTAAACCATCAGTGGCTTCAACAGCCTTAACAACTTCTGAGCCCATTCGACCACGAGCACCTAAGACGGCAACATTGATCATTTGCTTAACACCTTCTCAAACTTTGACTCTGATTTGAATGGACCTACAAGAGCAAGGGTAGGCGTTTTTGTGAGAAACGCGCTAGCAATTTCTTTAATGTCTGTCGCGTTTACGCGTGCGATGGCCTTGAGGATTTCATCAAAGTCCATAACATGGCCATACACAATCTCGTTTTTACCAATTCTGCTCATGCGTGAACCTGAATCTTCTTGGCTCAGCACAAGGGAACCGCGGACGGCGCCCTTAGCGCGCTCGATTTCTTCATGCGACATTCCATGATCTGCAACATCGGCTAACACTTCACGAATGATTTCGACGACTTCGATTGCCTTAGTTGGATTACATCCGGCATAAAAACCAATCTGACCACTTCCCGCAAACTGTTGTGCGTAGGCATAGACCGAATATGCAAGGCCGCGTTTTTCGCGAATCTCTTGGAACAAGCGAGATGACATTCCCCCACCCAAAGCAGAAGCCAAGATACCCATCGCAAAACGACGATCATCGTGTCGAGCTACACCTTCCATGCCATAAAACATGTGCGCCTGTTCGGTTGGCCGAGAAATAAGACCAACAGATTTTTGAGGACTCTTTCGTACGGGAGTATCTGGTCGGATAACCGGAGCACCAGTTACATCGAGAAAACCATCCTGTGAAAGTGCAGCCTCGACCATTGCTACAACCTTTTTGTGCTTGATGTTTCCGGCAACTGCGACAACTAGATCCTGCGGTTGGTAGCGCTTCTTATAGTAGTTAAACACTGAAGTTCGGGACATATTGTTAATTGAATCAACTGTTCCCAAGATCGGGCGACCCAATGGGGTATCCCCGTAATAAGTTTCAGCATATAGATCATGAACTAAGTCGCTGGGATCATCATCGCGCATCGCGATTTCTTCGAGAACTACTTTGCGCTCTGCATCAACATCAAGGGCTGTAACAATTGAAGATGTGATCAAATCTGACACAACATCGATTGCCATAGGTAGATCGGTATCAATTACACGTGCGTAAAAGCAGGTGTACTCCTTGCTCGTAAAAGCGTTCATCTCGCCACCAACAGATTCAATCGATGCTGAGATTTCTAACGCATTACGGCGCTTGGTTCCCTTAAAAAGTAAATGCTCCAGAAAGTGAGAAGCCCCAGCAACTGCCGGGGTTTCATCACGTGAACCAATATTTACCCAGATACCGATCGCGGCGCTGCGTACCGAAGGAACTTCTTCAGTAACGATACGCAGACCGCTAGGTAAAACTGAACGACGAACGCTCATTTATTCAGCAGAACCTGTAGTTCCATCTTCAAGCACAGGAACCAAAGACAACTTGCCCTTTGGATCAATCTCGCCGATTTCTACCTGAATCTTGTCGCCAACCTTCATGACCTCTTCTAGATTTTCAATGCGCTTTCCACCATGCATCTTGCGAATCTGAGATACGTGGAGCAAGCCATCTTTACCTGGCATCAATGAAATGAATGCACCAAATGCAGCAAGCTTGACGACGGTACCTAGGTATCGCTCGCCAACTTCTGGCATCTGTGGGTTTGCAATTGCATTGATTTGCGCGCGAGCTGCTTCAGCTGATGGGCCATCGGTTGCGCCGATGTAAATTGTTCCATCATCTTCAATTGAAATGTCTGCGCCAGTTTCATCTTGGATCTGGTTGATGATCTTGCCCTTAGGTCCGATTACCGCACCAATCTGATCAACTGGAATCTTTACAGAGATGATTCGAGGAGCGTATTGGCTCATCTCATCTGGTGCATCGATTGCTTCATTCATGACATCTAGAATCGCAAGTCGCGCTTCCTTAGCCTGCAAAAGTGCGCCCGCAAGAACTGATGCTGGAATTCCATCAAGCTTTGTATCTAACTGCAAAGCTGTAACGAAATCTTTAGTTCCGGCTACCTTAAAGTCCATGTCTCCGAATGCATCTTCTGCACCCAAGATATCTGTCAAAGCAACGTATTCAACCTTGCCATCAACATCATCTGAAATTAGACCCATTGCAATACCTGCAACTGGTGCGCGTAGTGGAACACCTGCGTTAAATAGTGCAAGCGTTGATGCACATACAGAACCCATAGATGTTGAACCATTTGAACCAAGCGCTTCAGAAACCTGACGGATTGCGTAAGGGAATTCTTCGCGGCTTGGAAGTACAGGAATCAATGCGCGCTCAGCTAATGCACCGTGACCGATTTCGCGGCGCTTTGGTGTACCAACACGACCTGTTTCACCAGTTGAATATGGTGGGAAGTTGTAGTTGTGCATGTAACGCTTGTGATTTTCTGGATTCAAAGTATCGAGCTGTTGCTCCATCTTAAGCATGTTAAGCGTTGTGATTCCAAGAATCTGAGTCTCTCCGCGCTCAAAGATTGCCGAACCGTGTACGCGAGGAATAACTTCTACCTCTGCAGAAAGCGCACGAATATCGCGAAGACCGCGACCGTCGATACGAATCTTGTCGCGCAATACACGCTGACGTACCAGCTTCTTAGTCAATGAACGAAACGCTGCAGGGACTTCCTTTTCACGTCCTTCAAATTGAGCACTTACGGATTCCTTAACTGAAGCAGAGATCTCATCGATCTTTGTTTCGCGCTCTTGCTTTCCAACAATTGTTAGCGCCTTGGCAAGATCATCCTTAGCTGCCTTTTCCACCGCTGCGAATACATCATCCTGGTAATCCAAGAACACTGGGAATTCTGCAGTTGGCTTTGCGGCAACCTTTGCAAGCTTGGTCTGCGCATCACAAAGAATCTTGATGAATGGCTTTGCTGCATCTAGTCCTTGTGAAACAACTTCTTCAGTTGGAGTTGGTGCGCCGCCCTTGATTAATTCAATAGTGCGCTCTGTAGCTTCGGCTTCAACCATCATGATTGCAACGTCATCCTTAGTTACGCGACCTGCAACAACCATGTCAAAGACTGCGTTAGCAACCTGTGAATGGTTAGGGAAAGCAACCCACTGACCATCAATCAAAGCAACGCGAACGCCACCGATTGGACCAGAGAAAGGTAGTCCTGCAAGTTGAGTAGACATTGAAGCTGCGTTAATCGCAATCACGTCATACATATGATCTGGATCTAGTGCCATTACTGTCACAACGATCTGAACTTCATTACGAAGTCCCTTAACAAATGATGGACGTAGCGGACGATCGATCAATCGACAGGTAAGAATTGCATCTTCAGATGGACGACCTTCGCGACGGAAGAATGATCCTGGGATACGACCAACTGCATACATCTTCTCTTCAACATCAACTGTTAAAGGGAAGAAATCAAATTGATCCTTAGGTGTCTTTGATGCAGTTGTTGCTGAGAAGATCATTGTTTGATCATCTAAGTAAACTGCTGCAGCTCCTGCTGCTTGACGCGCTAGGCGACCTGTTTCAAAACGAATCTCTCGTTTTCCGAACTTTCCGTTATCAATAACTGCAACGGCTGACTGAACCTCTTGACCCTCCATGGGTCCTCCTCTTTTTAGATTGAAAAGCGCGACACATTTGTTGCACTTTGTAATCTGCCGAGAGAATGAATCTTCGATCGAAGTTCACGCGCAGCAATTCTTTTTAAAGAAAGCCTGCGCGGAAACCACTACCGAGGACCATCGCTCTGCGGCAGATTGGTTTTACTTAATTAGCGGCGAATACCGAGCTTCTCGATAATTGCGCGGTAACGGTTGATATCTGTCTTCGCTAGGTATTGAAGG
>Ga0082207_1000287_pt1 | contig 29600 bp, 42 predicted proteins | sample LakMenEpi10Aug09_FD_71540 | JGI IMG/M metagenome (GOLD analysis project Ga0082207, IMG submission 71540)
AGGCTGGCGAAAACGTTGGTCTACTTCTTCGTGGAACTAAGCGTGAAGATGTTGAGCGTGGTCAGGTTGTTTGTAAGCCTGGATCAATTACACCTCACACAGATTTCGAAGCCTCTGCATACATCCTTTCAAAGGATGAGGGTGGTCGTCACACACCATTCTTTAACAACTACCGTCCTCAGTTCTACTTCCGTACAACTGACGTAACTGGTGTTGTAACACTTCCTTCTGGTACTGAAATGGTTATGCCTGGCGATAACACCGCTATGACTGTAACTCTGATTCAGCCAGTTGCGATGGAAGAGGGACTTCGCTTTGCGATCCGTGAAGGTGGCCGCACCGTTGGTGCAGGTCGCGTAACAAAGATCGTTAAGTAAAAAATAAGAATTATTTCTGGGCTGCTGAAATATGTGGCCCAGAAATAACTAAAAAGATTTACCTAGTAAAGAAGAAGGAGAAGCAAAATGGCCGGACAAAAGATCCGCATTAGGCTTAAGGCGTATGACCATGAGGTGATTGACACTTCAGCGAAGAAAATCGTTGAAACTGTTGAGCGCACTGGTGCTACCGTCGCAGGCCCTGTTCCGCTGCCTACTGAGAAAAACACATATTGTGTTATTCGCTCTCCACACAAATATAAAGATAGCCGCGAGCACTTTGAGATGCGCACCCATAAGCGCCTAATCGACATCATCGATCCAACACCTAAAACTGTTGATTCATTGATGCGTCTTGATTTACCAGCTGGCGTTGACATTGAGATCAAGCTCTAAGGGAATATAAAAATGACAACTACGCAATCAAGATCATCTGCCATTAAAGGCATCTTGGGTACGAAGCTGGGCATGACTCAAGTTTTTGATTCCCAAAATAAAATTGTGCCAGTAACTGTAATTGAGGCAGGCCCATGTGTGGTCACTCAAATTCGTACGCTGGAAAAAGATGGCTACACCGCTGTGCAATTAGCATTTGGCGCGATTGAGCCACGTAAGATTTCAAAGCCACTTGCTGGACAGTTCGCAAAGGCTGGCGTAACACCAAGAGCAGATGTTGCTGAACTTCGCATCTCATCAACTGAGGGTTATTCAGTAGGACAAGAGTTAAAGGCAGATGTATTTGCAGCTGGTGAGATTGTTGATGCCACTGGTACATCAAAAGGTAAGGGAACTGCTGGTGTTATGAAGCGCCATGGTTTCTCCGGAATTGGTGCTGCGCACGGTGTTGATAAGAAACACCGTATGTCAGGATCTATTGGTAACCGAACTACGCCAGGACGTGTATTTAAGGGCAAGCGCATGATGGGCCGAATGGGTATTGACACTGTTACTACTCAAAATCTTTTGGTTCACTCAGTTGATGCTGCAACCAACAAGATATTAGTTCGTGGATCAGTACCAGGTGCAATTGGTGCCACAGTATTTATTCGCACAGCAGCAAAGATGACTGCAGCTGAAACTGTTAATACAAAGGTTGGTGCCTAATGTCATTGAAAATTGAAGTAAAAGATATTTCAGGTAAAGCAACTGGTTCAATTGATCTGCCAGCAGCAATATTTGATGTGCAGGCAAATGTGCCATTGATTCACCAAGTAGTAGTTGCACAATTAGCTGCAGCTAGAGCTGGAACTCATAAGACTAAAAATCGTGGTGAGGTTTCTGGTGGTGGAAAGAAGCCATTTAAACAAAAGGGAACAGGTCGTGCTCGTCAGGGTTCAACTCGTTCACCAAACCAACGTCATGGTGGAGTTGCACACGGTCCAGTACCTCGTAAGTATGACCAACGCACACCAAAGAAAATGATTGCAGCAGCGCTTAAGGGTGTTCTATCTGATCGCCAACGCGCATCCCGCATCCATGCAGTTAGCGGAATTGTGGAGGCAACTACAACTAAGGCTGCCATTACTGCAGTTCGCCAATTTTCTGATCGTAAGAATTTGTTAGTTGTCTTATCACGAACTGAGAATGCAGCTTGGCTTGCGCTTAGAAATCATGATGATCTACATCTAATCGTTAATGATCAATTAAATGCCTACGATGTTTTGGTCTCTGATGATGTGATCTTCTCAGAGGGAGCTCTTCGTGACTTTATTGCAGGTCCTGCAACTGGCAAAGGTGCAACAGCTGTTGCCCGCGAGAGTGAAGTAGGAGTATCTGCATGAAAAACTATCGCGATGTATTACTAGCACCAGTAGTTTCTGAGAAGTCTTACTCATTGCTAGATGGCAATAAGTACACATTCTTAGTAGCACCGGATGCCAACAAGACAGAGATCAAGATCGCTGTTGAGAAGGTATTTAATGTAAAGGTATTAAGTGTTAACACCATGAACCGTGAGGGTAAGCGCAAGCGAACTGCAATCGGTTTTGGAAAGCGTAAAGATACAAAGCGTGCGATTGTGCATGTGGCAGCCGGACAACGGATCGACATCTTTGGAGGACCAGTCTCCTAACGGGGGATTGGGACTTAATAAGGAATAGGGAGAAGATAAATGGCACTGCGTAATCTCAAGCCGACCACACCTGGTCAGCGCGGAGCAAGCGTTCCTGATTTTGAAGAGATCACTCGTCAAAAGCCAGAGAAATCTTTAGTTCGCCCAATTAATTCCAAGGGTGGCCGAAATGCAACTGGTCGAGTAACTATGCGCCATCAAGGTGGCGGACATAAGCGCGCCTATCGCTTAATTGATTTTGTTCGTAATGATAAAGATGGCATTCCAGCAAAGGTTGCCCAAATTGAATACGATCCAAACCGAACTGCAAATATTGCATTACTTCACTTTGCCGATGGCGAGAAGCGTTACATCATCGCACCAGATGGTTTAACTCAAGGTGCACCAATTGAAAATGGAGCATCTGCTGATATTAAGCCTGGCAATAACCTGCCACTTCGTAATATTCCAGTTGGAACAATGATTCATGCAATTGAGCTTCGCCCAGGTGGTGGCGCCAAGATTGGTCGCTCTGCTGGATCTGCAGTTCAGTTAGTTGCAAAGGATGGACCATACGCACAACTTCGTATGCCATCAGGTGAAATTAGAAATGTTGATGTTCGCTGCCGTGCCACTGTTGGCACAGTTGGAAATGCCGAGCAATCAAATAGAAATTATGGAAAAGCAGGACGCATGCGATGGAAGGGCAAGCGCCCATCTGTTCGTGGTGTGGTTATGAACCCAGTTGATCACCCACATGGTGGTGGTGAAGGTAAAACATCTGGTGGTCGTCACCCAGTTTCACCTTGGGGTCTTCCTGAAAAGCGCACTCGCAAAAAGAAAGCTAGTGATTCATTAATTATCCGTCGACGCAAGTCCAATAAGAAGAGATAAGGGGGGATCTTAAGATGCCACGCAGTTTAAAGAAGGGTCCTTTCGTTGATCTTCATCTATCTAAAAAGGTAGCTGATCAAAATGAGAAGAACACTAAAAATGTTATTAAGACTTGGTCACGTCGCTCAATGATTACCCCAGACATGATTGGTCACACCATTGCTGTTCATGATGGCCGCAAGCATGTGCCAGTTTTTGTTACTGAAGCGATGATCGGTCACAAGCTTGGTGAGTTTTCACCAACTCGTACCTTCAAAGGTCACTCTCGTGCTGATGGAAAGGCGGTAGTAAGTGAGTAACATCGATACTACTTCCGCATTAATTTCACGGGCTGTGCTTCGTGATTTCCGTGCCACACCACAAAAAGCACGTCGAGTTGTAAATCTTGTTCGTGGCAAGCGCGCAGATGAAGCACTTAACATGATGAAGTTTGCTAACCAACCAGAGCTAGGCGCTGCGATTTATTCATTAATAGCTTCGGCTGTAGCTAACGCCAAGCAAAAGAATCCATCACTTCGTGATGCCTCTGAACTTTGGATTGTTGAAGCATTAGTTGATGAGGGCTTCACCATGAAGCGATACCGACCACGTGCGCAAGGCCGCGGCTTTGCAATTAACAAGAGATCATCTCAGGTAAGCCTGGTGCTATCTGATGATAAGAATCTTCGCGTAAATAAGAATTTAAAAGCTTCTCAGATGCAAAAGCCAAAGGCACAAAGAAAGCCAGCGGTTATTGCAGATGCACCAGCGCCAACTAAGGCAGCTGATTCATTACCTGATAAGCCAGTAGCAAAGAAGGCAGCCGCCAAGAAGGCAACTGCTAAAAAAGCACCAGCCAAAAAGGCTGCATCTAAAGGGAAGGCCGAGTAAATGGGTCAAAAAATAAATCCACACGGCTTCCGTCTTGGAATTACCACTGATTTCAAATCACGTTGGTATGCCGACAAACTTTACGGTGCCTATGTAAAAGAGGACATCCTGATTCGAAAGCTTATGGCTAAGAAGATGGAGAGAGCTGGCGTATCTAAAATTGAAATTGAGCGAACTCGTGAAAAGGTTCGAATTGATCTATTCACCGCACGTCCGGGAATTGTGATTGGTCGTCGTGGTCAAGAGGCAGACAAGCTTCGAATTGATCTAGAAAACCTAACTGGTAAGCAGGTTCAGTTAAATATTCTTGAGGTTAAAAATCCAGAAACTGATGCGCAATTAGTAGCACAAGGAATTGCTGAGCAATTAGCAGCTCGTGTTTCATTCCGTCGTGCGATGCGTAAGGGAATGCAAACTGCATTAAAGGCAGGAGCTGAAGGAATTCGAGTTCAATGTGGTGGTCGTTTGGGCGGAGCTGAAATGAGCCGTTCTGAGTTCTACCGTGAAGGAAGAGTTCCACTACATACACTGCGCGCTGATATTGATTACGGTTTTGCAGAGGCTCACACAACATTTGGTCGCCTGGGAGTTAAGGTTTGGATTTATAAGGGTGAGGTTATTGAATCTCGCGCCGAGCGTGCTGCTTCAGCTTTAGCTGCAGCAAAAGCTCCAAAGCCAAATCGTACAAACCGAGCTCCTCGTGCCCCACGTGGTGAGGTAACTACTACCACTGTTGCCGAGCGTGCTGCTGCAGCTGATTCTGCTGCAACACCAACTGAGAGCGGAGCTAACTAATGTTAATTCCACGTCGAGTTAAGCATCGTAAACAACACCATCCAAAGCGTGCTGGAAAATCAAAGGGCGGAACTGCTGTTGCCTTTGGTGATTACGGCGTGCAAGCGATGGAGCCAGCATATGTAACTAACCGCCAAATTGAAGCGGCTCGTATTGCAATGACACGTCACATCAAGCGTGGTGGAAAGGTTTGGATCAATATTTATCCAGATCGTCCATTAACAAAGAAGCCTGCTGAAACTCGTATGGGTTCTGGTAAAGGCTCACCTGAGTGGTGGATTGCAAATGTTAAACCAGGTCGAGTTATGTTTGAAATTTCAGGTGTAACCGAGGCGGTCGCAACTGAGGCTATGACTCGTGCGATGCACAAGTTGCCAATGAAGTGCCGAGTTGTTCGCCGAGAGGAGTTCTAATGTCAACGACTACTGCTGAAACATTACGCGCTAGTTCAACTGATGAGTTGAATGAGAAGCTACGTGAGGCTAAGGAAGAGTTATTCAACCTTCGCTTCCAAGCAGCAACTGGCCAATTAGAAAACCACGGTCGATTAACCGCTGTGCGTAAAGAGATTGCCCGGATTTACACAATTTTACGTGAACGTGAACTAGGGATTGGAGTGAGCGCATGAGTAAAGAAAAAGCATCAGCTAACTCTGTAGAGCGTCCATTCCGTAAAACCCGTGAGGGAATTGTTACTAGCGACAAGATGGATAAAACTGTTGTGGTTTCAATTCAAGATCGAATCAAGCACGGCATGTACAGCAAAGTTTTGACTCGCTCTCGCAAGTTAAAAGCTCACGATGAAAGCAACTCAGCTGGCATCGGCGATCGCGTTTTAATCATGGAGACTCGTCCACTGTCAGCAACAAAGCGCTGGCGTGTGGTTGAGATTCTTGAGAAGGCCAAGTAAGGGGCAAAAATGATTCAACAAGAGTCGCGCTTACGCGTTGCCGATAACACTGGCGCAAAGGAATTACTTTGCATCCGAGTGCTCGGTGGCTCATCACGTCGCTATGCAGGTATTGGCGACATCATTGTTTGCTCTGTTAAGGATGCAATTCCTGGTGGCCAGGTTAAGAAGGGTGAGGTTGTTAAAGCTGTCATCGTTCGTACCGTAAAGGAGAACCGTCGTGCTGATGGTTCATATATTCGTTTTGATGAGAATGCAGCAGTAATTGTTAAAGATGATGGTGAGCCACGTGGCACACGTATCTTCGGACCAGTTGCTCGCGAACTTCGAGATAAGAGATTTATGCGAATTATTTCACTTGCTCCGGAGGTGCTATAAAAATGGCGAACATTCGTAAGGGCGATACCGTGCAGGTAATTGCCGGAAAAGATAAGGGCACAACTGGCACCGTACTTTCAGTTGATCGCATCCGCGCACGAGTTTTAGTTGAAGGTGTTAACCGCGTAAAGCGTCACACCAAGGAAACTACCTCTGACCGTGGCGTGAAGGTTGGCGGAATTACCACTGTTGAATCTGCAATTCATCTATCCAATGTGATGTTGGTAGATGGCGATGGCAAGGCAACTCGAATTGGCGCTCGCAAAGATGATGCTGGCAAAAATGTTCGCATCTCCCGCCGTTCTGGAAAGGATGCGTAATGTCTACTGATTTAGCACCACGTCTTAAAGGACGTTACAAAGCCGAGATTGCACCAGCTCTTAAAGCCAAGTTTGGCTATAGAAATGTGATGCAAATTCCAACCCTTACCAAAGTTGTTGTGAACATGGGTGTGGGCGAAGCTGCACGTGATTCAAAGTTAATTGAAGGTGCCATTCGCGACCTTGCCACTATTACTGGACAACGTCCACAGGTAACTCGCTCACGTAAATCTATTGCGCAATTTAAATTGCGTGAGAATATGCCAATTGGCGCTCACGTAACACTACGCAATGATCGTATGTGGGAGTTCACCGACCGCCTGCTTTCAATCGCATTGCCACGTATCCGCGACTTCCGTGGACTTTCACCAAAGCAATTTGATGGAAATGGTAATTACACATTTGGTTTAACTGAGCAGGTTGTATTCCCAGAGATCGAACAGGACAAGATTGATCGAACTCGTGGAATGGATATCACTTTAGTTACCACTGCTAAAACCGACGAAGAGGGAAGAGAGTTGCTTCGCGCACTTGGTTTCCCTTTCCGAGAAAATTAAGAGAGGCAACAACAAATGGCAAAGACATCACTGAAGGTAAAAGCTAGCCGTAAACCAAAGTTTAAGGTGCGCGGTTATACAAGATGCCAACGTTGTGGCCGCGTTCAATCGGTCTATCAAAAATTTGGTATTTGCCGTATTTGCTTCCGCGAAATGGCACATGCCGGAGAGTTACCAGGTATCACCAAGGCTTCTTGGTAATACAAAACCCAACTATCAACTACGAAGCAGGTCCGCAAAATTGCGGAAACCATTTCGAGAAAGGCCAGAGGCCAAAGTAATGACAATGACAGATCCGATCGCAGACATGCTTGCACGTTTGCGTAACGCCAACTCGGCTTACCATGAGAAGGTTTCAATGCCTTCTTCTTCGGTTAAAGCTCGAATTGCTGAGATATTAAAACAAGAGGGATATATCTCTGGTTTTTATATTGAAAGTAATCCAACAGGGTTTGGCAAAACATTAGTTTTAGATCTTAAGTTTGGTTCAAACCGCGAGCGATCAATCGCAGGACTTCGCCGTGTTTCAAAGCCAGGACTTCGAGTTTATGCAAAATCAACCGCCCTTCCTAAGGTGTTAGGTGGATTAGGTGTAGCAATTATTTCAACCTCCTCTGGTTTGCTGACTGATAAGCAAGCCAATAAGCAAGGTGTAGGCGGAGAAGTTCTCGCCTACGTATGGTGATCTAATGTCACGTATTGGAAAAATGCCAATCACAATTCCATCTGGAGTTGAGGTAAATGTTGCTGGTCAATCAGTTTCAGTCAAAGGTCCTAAGGGAACATTGACTCATGTACTTGCTGAACCAATTGCTGCAAAGCAAGAGGGTGCAACTCTTACAATCACTCGTCCAAATGAGACACGTGAGGCACGTTCACTTCACGGTATGTCTCGCACCATGATCTCAAACATGATCGAGGGTGTAACAAAGGGATATAGCAAGAAGATAAATATTGTTGGCGTTGGTTACAAGGTTGCAGCTAAGGGTAAAAACTTAGAGTTCGCACTTGGCTATAGCCATCCAATTAACTTTATTGCTGATGAGGGAATCACATTTAAAATTGACTCCCCAACTGAAATCACAGTTGTTGGCATCAACAAGCAATTAGTTGGTGAGACTGCTGCCAAGATTCAAAAACTTCGTAAATCTGATCCTTATAAGGGTAAGGGTCTGCATTTAGAGGGTGCACGTATTCGCCGCAAGCAAGGAAAGACAGGTAAGAAATAATGGCTATCGGATATAAAGTCGTTAAGGGTTCAGCAACTAAGGCCCGCGCCCGTCGTCACTTCCGCTTGCGTAAGCGAGTAGTTGGTACACAAGAGCGTCCTCGGTTGGTTGTTTCACGATCAGCACGTCACTTGTTTGTGCAGATTGTTGATGATTCAAAATCTGCCACCTTGGTTTCTGCCTCCACTATGGAGAAGGAGATGCGCACATTTGCTGGTGATAAAACCGCAAAAGCTAAGCAGGTTGGCGAATTGATCGCAAAGCGTGCGAAAGAAAAAGGAATTTCTGCTGTGGTCTTTGACCGCGGTGGTAATAAGTTCCACGGCCGAGTTGCAGCTGTTGCAACAAGTGCTCGTGCAAATGGATTGGAGTTCTAATGGCCGGTACACCAGCTACTAACACCGGTGCCCGTGAGGATAAGCCAAAGGGCGGTCGTGAAAAGCGCGAGCGTCGTGATGGTGATTTCCAAAAAGAGAAGTCTCCATACACCGAGCGCGTGGTATTTATTAATCGTGTTGCCAAGGTAGTAAAGGGTGGACGTCGTTTCTCCTTTACTGCATTAATTGTGGTTGGCGATGGCAAGGGAATGGTTGGCGTTGGATATGGCAAAGCCAAAGAGGTTCCACAAGCTATTGCTAAGGCAGTTGAAGATGGCAAGAAGAATTTCTTTAAGGTGCCATTAATTAATGGCACTATTCCGCACCCAGTTCAAGGTGAGAAAGCGGCCGGAGTTATTTTGCTTCGTCCAGCCTCTCCTGGTACTGGTGTAATCGCAGGTGGTCCAGTCCGTGCAGTACTTGAGTGCGCAGGAATCACTGATGTATTAACTAAGTCTTTAGGTTCTGGAAATCCAATCAATATGGTGCATGCAACTGCAGCCGCACTTAAAATGTTGGAAAACCCAACCGCTATTGCAGCTCGTCGTGGTCGCCCACTAGAAGATGTTGCACCAGCAGCGCTTACTCGTTTGATTGCAGAGCAAGTAAAGGTAGGTGCCTAATGCCAAGATTAAAAGTTACGCAAGTTAGATCAAAGGTTGGTAATCCTCCTGATCAACGCAACACTCTTCGCTCACTTGGTTTGAAGCGAATTGGTGATGTAGTAGTTAAGGAAGATCGTCCTGAGATTCGTGGCATGGTTTACTCCGTGCGTCATTTAATTGCAGTTGAGGAGGTTGAATAACAATGGTGCTAAAGGTTCATCATTTACGTCCAGCTCCTGGAGCTAAAAAAGCTAAGACTCGTAAGGGTCGTGGTGAGGCTTCAAAGGGAAAGACTGCCGGACGAGGTGGCAAGGGAACACGTGCACGTAACGTAGTTCGTGCTGGATTTGAGGGTGGTCAACTGCCATTAGTAATGCGTCTGCCAAAACTTCGCGGATTTAAGAATCCAGAAAGAGTTGAGTATCAGGCGGTAAATATTTCAACTATTAACTCACTTTACCCAAAGGGTGGAGATGTAACAGTTGAGGATTTAGTAAAGAAGGGTGCTGCTCGTAAGGGCCATCCAGTAAAGGTGCTTGGTAATGGCGACATCTCTGTCAAAGTTACTGTGCTAGCCCATGCATTCTCATCATCGGCAACTGCGAAGATTTCAGCTGCTGGTGGATCTGCAAAGACACTTTAATAAGTTATAGATAGAAAGGAGAGACATCTTGTTAGCAGCATTTGGTAAGGCATTTAAGACACCTGATTTGCGTAAGAAGATTATCTTCACTCTTTCTATCATGGCGCTGTTCCGATTAGGTTCAGTAGTTCCAACCCCTGGTGTTTCTTATGTAAATGTGCAGGAGTGTTTAAATACTGCAGATACTGGTGGATTGTTTGGACTTATTAACTTGTTTAGCGGTGGTGCGTTACTTCAATTAAGCATTTTCGCACTAGGAATCATGCCTTACATCACTGCATCAATCATTGTTCAATTATTGACTGTGGTTATCCCTCGATTTGAAGCATTAAAGAAAGAGGGACAATCTGGAACTGCTAAGTTAACTCAATACACACGTTACTTAACAATTGGCCTAGCAATTTTGCAATCAACAGGCTTGATCGCAGTTGCACGTATTGATGGTCGAATTTTTCCTAATTGCGCTCTTCCAATAATTCCAGATACCTCATGGCAGCGAATCATCACCATGATTGCAGTTATGACAGCTGGTACCTCAGTAATCATGTGGTTGGGTGAATTAATCACTGATCGTGGCGTTGGAAATGGTATGTCTATATTAATTTTCACCTCCATTGCTGCCACCTTCCCAGGACAACTTTGGTCAATTAGATTGCAAAAGGGCTGGTTCGCATTCCTATTTATCATGGCAGTTGGAGTATTGATTGTGGCTGCGGTGGTATTTGTTGAGCAGGCGCAACGTCGTATTCCAGTTCAGTATGCAAAGCGCCAAGTTGGACGTCAACAATATGGTGGTACTAGTACCTATATTCCAATTAAGGTAAACCAATCTGGTGTTATTCCAGTTATCTTCGCATCCTCCCTGCTTTATATTCCATCTTTGATTGTTAACTTCAGTGGTAGCCAAGCTGGCTGGGCAACATGGGTTTCAAAGAACTTAGTAAATGGCGATAACTTCTTCTACATCGGTGTTTATGCATTATTAATTGTTTTCTTTACCTACTTCTATGTTGCAATCACCTTTAATCCAGATGAGGTTTCTGACAATATGAAGAAGTACGGTGGCTTCATTCCAGGTATCAGGGCGGGCCGGCCAACCTCTGAGTACTTGCAATATGTCTTATCGAGAATTACCGCACCAGGTGCGCTATACCTTTCAATTGTTGCCATCATTCCATTTATTGCATTGATTCTCTTCCAAGCATCACAAAACTTCCCATTTGGTGGAACTGCAATTTTGATTGTTGTTGGTGTGGGTCTAGATACTGCCAAGCAGATTGAATCTCAATTACAGCAACGCTCTTATGAGGGGTTCTTGCGCTAATGCGGTTAATCCTGGTTGGACCACCAGGGGCTGGTAAAGGAACTCAAGCATCTCATTTAGCAGCTCACTACAAAATTCCACATATTTCAACTGGCGATATTTTTCGTGCCAATTTAAAAAATGGCACCGAGCTTGGTAAGAAAGCTCAAAGCTTTATGGATCGCGGGGAGTTGGTTCCAGATTCAGTAACAAATGAGATGGTTAAAGACCGTCTAGGAAATAATGATGTTGCAGGTGGATTTTTACTAGATGGCTTTCCAAGAAATACCAATCAAGCACAGGTATTGGATCAGATACTTATTGAAAAGAAGATGCCATTGGACGCGGTTCTTGAATTAAAAATTGATAATGCTGAGATTATTAAAAGATTATCAGGTCGGCGCACCTGCCAAGGATGCGGTGTCTCATCCCATGTTGAATTTGAAAAACCAAAGGTGGCTGGGGTTTGCGATAAATGCCAGGGGCAGTTGTATCAAAGAGAAGATGACAAAGAAGAGGTAGTTGCCAGAAGGCTTGAGATTTATGCGCAACAAACTGAACCAATTATCTCTTTTTACAACTCAATTGGGTTATTAAAAAATATCTCTGCATTAGGAGAGGTTGCTGAAATTACCAAGCGAGCGATCGCAGCTTTAGGTTAATTACTTATGGCAATTGAGGTTAAAGAGTTAGCGCAATTGAAGTTAATGCGAAAAGCAGGGTTAGTAGTTGCCAACACATTAAAATTAATTGAGCAATCTGCCCAAATAGGGATGACTACCCTTGATTTAAATGAAATAGCAATTAAAAATTTAGCTAAACATGGTGCGACATCCTCCTTCCTTGGCTACCACGGCTTTCCAGCTGTCATCTGCGCCTCAGTAAATGAAGAGGTAGTTCACGGTATTCCGAATAAACGAAAGCTGGTATCTGGTGATGTTGTATCCATTGATTTTGGTGCAATTATTGATGGCTGGCATGGCGATGCAGCAATCTCATTTGGGTTAGGTGAAATTGATCCGGCTGATCAAAAGTTAATGGATGTTTGCCGGCAGTCAATGTGGCAGGGAATTGCCGCTGGTAAAAAGGGAGCTAAGTTAACTGATATCTCAGCTGCAATTGAAGGTTATATAAATTCGCAAGGTAAGTATGGAATTTTGCGCGAGTATGGTGGTCATGGCATTGGAAGTGCGATGCATCAAGAGCCTCACATTTTAAATTTTGGACCAGCTGGAAATGGGCCGGAGTTAGTAGTTGGTATGGCACTTGCAATTGAACCAATGATTACCAGAGGACATGAGCGAACTAAGGTTTTAAGTGATGAGTGGACAGTGGTATCTCATGATTCATCTACTGGTGCACACTTTGAACATACCTACACAATCGCACCCGATGGCAAGGTATTTGTCTTAACCGCAGAAGATGGCGGCAAGGCCGATTTGGCCAGATTAGGTATTGCGATCTCAGATCTGCTCTAGCTGGGCGCAGATTTCCCCGCATAGATTCCAAGCTCTTTGAGCGGATTTTTCTTTTTTACCCACCCCGCCTAAACTATCCCTCCTGCCTCGCAAGGGGTAAACCTAATTTAGAACAGATAAGTAGGTATCGCTTGGCCAAGAAAGACGGTGCAATTGAAATTGAAGGCACTGTTGCTGAAGCTCTACCTAATGCAATGTTCCGAGTTGAGTTAACAAATGGACACAAAGTTTTAGCACATATCAGTGGAAAGATGCGACAGAACTACATTCGCATTTTGCCAGAAGATAAAGTGATTGTAGAACTTAGTCCGTATGACCTCACCAGAGGTCGAATTATTTATCGTTACAAATAAATAATTTTTAATCTTTAAGTTGTTGGAAAGGTAATCGTGAAGGTCAAACCTAGCGTGAAAAAGATTTGCGACAAGTGCAAAGTCATTCGTCGTAATGGTCGCGTTATGGTGATCTGCGACAACCTACGCCACAAACAACGTCAGGGTTAATTTAAAAAACGCGTGATGTGACTTAATTAAGGTCAAACTTAATTAAGACCCTCAGTCCGAAAGGCTGGGGCCAGATAAGAAATTATCTGGAGGCATTGCGGAGGACCTTTCGGATAAAAGAAACAGGTTAGCGATATGGCACGTCTTGTTGGTGTCGATCTTCCCCGCGAAAAGCGTGTTGAGGTCGCACTTACCTATATTTTCGGAATGGGTCTTACCCGTGCGCAGGCAACACTTGCTGCCACCGGTATCTCACCAGATATCCGAGTCAAAGATTTACAAGAGCCAGATTTGGCAAAGCTTCGTGAGTTTATTGAAGCAAATTACAAAATTGAGGGTGATCTTCGTCGTGAGGTCGCTGGCGACATCCGTCGCAAAGTTGAAATTCAAAGCTACCAAGGATCACGTCACCGCAAGGGATTGCCAGTCCGCGGACAACGTACTCACACCAACGCTCGTACTCGCAAGGGTCCACGTGTTGCTATCGCTGGTAAGAAGAAGGAGACCAAGTAATGGCCGCCGAAAAAACTAAACCAGCAAAGGATGCAGCAAAGGCTGCACCTAAGAAAATTAAAGCACGTAAGAAGGATAAGAAGAATGTTGCCTTCGGTCATGCTTACATCAAGAGCACATTCAACAACACCATTGTTTCAATTACCGATCCAGCAGGTGGAGTAATTGCTTGGTCATCATCTGGTCAGGTTGGATTTAAAGGTTCTCGTAAATCAACTCCCTTTGCTGCGCAAATGGCGGCCGAGGCTGCTGCTCGCAAAGCACAGGAGCATGGTTTAAAGAAGGTTGATGTATTTGTTAAGGGACCTGGTTCAGGCCGGGAAACTGCAATTCGTTCATTACAAGCAGCAGGTCTTGAGGTTGGCGCCATCGCAGATGTAACGCCAGCACCTCATAACGGTTGCCGTCCACGTAAACCACGTCGAGTATAAGGAAAGGGAGAAAACTATGGCTCGCTATACCGGTGCAGATTGCAAAAGATGCCGTCGCGAAAAAGTAAAGCTCTTCCTTAAGGGCTCTAAATGTGATGGACCAAAGTGTCCAATTGAGTCACGACCATATCCACCAGGACAACATGGTCGCGCTCGCTCAAAGGATTCTGAGTACTTACTACAGATGCGTGAGAAGCAAAAGTGTGCACGTATTTATGGAATTCTAGAAAGACAATTCCGTGGTTACTACGAAGAGGCTAACCGTCTGCAAGGTAAGACTGGTGAGAATCTTTTGGTACTACTTGAGACTCGTCTAGACAATGTTGTTTTCCGCGCTGGCTTTGCAAAGAGCCGTGACATGGCACGTCAGTTAGTACGCCACGGTCACTTCTTGGTAAATGGCAAGAGCGTGAATATTCCATCATTCCGCGTTACCCCAATGGATGTAATTGATGTTGTGCCAGCCTCGCTGGACACCACTCCATTCATCGTTGCTAGCGCTGAACTTGGTGAGAAATCTGTTCCAGCATGGATGGAGGTTGTCGGATCCAAGATGAGAATCCTGGTCCACGCAATCCCAACCCGCCCAATTATTGATACTCAAGTACAAGAGCAACTAATCGTTGAGCTTTACTCCAAGTAATCAAGAACTTAATGCAGTAAAGATTTACCGCAGTAAAAACTAAATAATGTAAGCCAACCGGAAGATCAAATAGAGGGTCTTCCAGAACATACGGAGGAACACAGTGCTGATTGCACAACGCCCCATCCTCACCGAGGAAGTAGTAAGCGAGTACCGTTCACGGTTCATCATTGAGCCACTAGAACCAGGTTTCGGTTACACCCTTGGTAATTCAATTCGTCGCACCTTGTTATCTTCAATTCCAGGAGCAGCTGTTACTGGTATTCGAGTAAACAACGCGTTGCATGAGTTCACTACCCTAGAAGGTGTAAAAGAGGATCTAACTGAGATCGTCTTAAACATCAAAAACCTAGTTTTATCTTCAGATAATGATGAGCCATCACTTCTTTACATCCGTAAAAATGGTGAGGGAATTGTTACCGGTGCAGATGTTGCAGCTCCAGCAGGAGTCCAGGTACACAACCCAGAGCTTCATATCGCCACTTTGAACTCAAAGGCAAAGTTTGAGATTGAATTAACTGTTGAGCGCGGCCGTGGTTACATCACCGCTGTTCAAAACAAGCAAGCAGGCGGTGAGATTGGTCGAATTCCAGTTGACTCTATTTACTCACCTGTATTGCGCGTTACCTACAACGTTGAGGCAACTCGTGTTGAACAACGTACCGACTTTGATCGTTTGGTAATTGATGTTGAAACTAAGAGATCAATGAAGCCTTCAGATGCCATGGCATCAGCTGGTAAGACTCTAGTTGAGCTATTTGGCTTAGCGCGTGAGTTAAATACCAACGCTGAAGGAATTGAGATGGGACCTTCCATTCAAGATGCAGCACTTGCTGCAGATATGGCACTTCCTATCGAAGATCTTGACCTAACTGTTCGTTCCTACAATTGCTTAAAGCGCGAGGGTATTCACACCGTTGGTGAGTTACTTTCACGTTCTGAGGCAGATCTAATGGATATTCGTAACTTCGGATCCAAGTCAATTGATGAGGTTAAAGCGAAATTACAATCCATGGGAATGCAATTAAAGGACAGCCCAGCTGGATTTGATCCAACTAAGCATGCTAATTACGGAAGTGCTGTTGATGATGAACTCGTCGACGCAGAAGAGGTCTAGGAGAGAAGATGCCAAAACCAAGTAAAGGCCCACGCCTAGGTAGTGGACCAGCACATGAGAAATTATTGCTGGGCACACTTGCTGCGCAACTTTTTGAAAAAGGAAAGTTGACTACAACTGAAGCAAAGGCAAAACGTCTTCGTCCATTAGCTGAGCGATTAATTACTCATGCTAAAAAAGGTGACCTTGCTGCCCGTCGTCGCGTGATGGCAAGAATCTCTAGCAAATCTGTAGTGCATACATTGTTCACAGATATTGCAAAGCGATTTGAGTCTCGTGAAGGTGGCTACACCCGTATTACCAAGATTGGTCCACGCAAAGGTGACAACGCACCTATGGCAGTGATCGAGATGGTTGAAGCAGGTGCGCCAGCAAAAAAGGTAGCAAAAAAAGCAGCAGCGAAAGCTGAGTAATTGCGCTAACTTTTAAAAGATTATGACTAAACCCACTCTTGAAGTTAAGAGTGGGTTTTCTCGTTTACGAGTTGATTTAACCTATGACGGAAGTGATTTTTCAGGTTGGGCAAAACAACCAGGATTAAGAACTGTTCAAGAAGAGTTTGAAACTGCCCTAGCAACCCTTACTCGCAGTGAGGTTTTTACAATAGTTGCCGGCCGAACCGATGCCGGCGTGCATGCCAAACATCAAGTTTTACATGTTGATCTGCCAGAAAATATTGAGGTAGAAAACTTAGCTTTCAGGCTTAATCAACTACTGAAGAAGGATGTTCGGGTCTTGGCAGCAATTTGGGCGCCAGCAAATTTTCATGCCAGATTTGGTCCAATTAGTAGAAGCTATCAGTACAAAATTATTGATGGTGGAAAGGTAACTGCGCCACTAGATCGTCATGACAGCGTCGAGTGGTTTAGAGAGTTAGATCTTGATCTAATGAATCAAGCTAGTAATTTACTTATTGGCGAACATGATTTTTTTGCATTTTGTAAGCACCGTCCAGGCACAAGCACTATTAAGAAGTTACTTAATTTCACCTGGTCTCGAGATAACAATGGCGTAGTAATTGGTGAGATAAGTGCAAACTCATTTGGCTATAACATGGTTAGAAATTTAGTAGGAGCAGCAGTATGTGTTGGTGAGGGAAGATTTAAGCCAGAGTGGCTGCTAAAAACTTTGCAGGATAAGGTGAGAATTTCTGATAGTTATGTTTTTCCAGCAAAAGGATTGAGTTTGACCAAGGTTGAGTTTCCTCCCAGTGATCAGTATTTGGCTCACTACAACAGTTATCAGCCGGCCCTGGCAGAGCAAGAGGATGAGGGCTGATATTTAAGCGGGGTGAGAATGCGGTTTTGACCTTATCCCACACCTAAAGGTAATCTTTGGCCTCTGGAAATGACCCGATTGGGACAATCCTTAACGTAAAGAAAGGCAGATGCTCGTGCGCACATTTACACCTAAAGCTAGTGAGATCACACGTAGTTGGTATCTCATTGATGCTCAAGATGTAGTGCTCGGACGTCTTGCAACTCACGCAGCAAATCTTTTGCGCGGAAAACACAAAACAACTTTTGCTCCTCACATGGACATGGGCGATTTTGTAATTGTTATTAATGCTGACAAAGTAGCGCTAACTGGCTCAAAGAGCTCACAAAAGTTTGCTCATCAACACTCTGGTTATCCAGGTGGTATGACCTCAACTGTTTACTCAGATTTATTTGAAAAGTTCCCAACTCGTGCGGTTGAAAAAGCAATCAAGGGAATGTTGCCAAAGAATTCAGTAGGCCGTTCAGCTGCAACTAAGTTAAAGGTCTATGCCGGTAGTGATCATCCGCATGCTGCTCAAAACCCAAAGGCTTTTGAGTTCAATCAAGTTTCCCAGATTTCAAAGAAATAAATAGGAGAAAAATGTCAGACGAGAAATTGGATACAACTGATGAGGCGCTACCAACCTCATATTCCTCTAGCACTCCAGCCCCTGCAACTAATCGCAAAGCAATTACTGCTCCAGGTGGTGGCGTTGGTCGTCGTAAGGAAGCAGTTGCCCGAGTTCGCTTAGTACCAGGATCTGGTCGCTGGGTTGTTAATGGCAAACCACTTGAGGTTTATTTCCCAAACAAAGTTCACCAACAATCTGTTGCAGAACCATTTAAGACTGTTGGCGCTGAAGGTACTTACGATGTTTTTGCTCGCATTAACGGTGGCGGAACCTCTGGCCAAGCAGGAGCGCTTCGTCTTGGTGTTGCTCGCGCATTAAATGAAATTGATGTTGATGCAAACCGACCAACCTTGAAGAAGGCTGGATTCTTATCTCGTGATGCACGTGTAATTGAACGCAAGAAGTACGGCCTTAAGAAAGCTCGTAAGCGTTCTCAATACAGCAAGCGTTAATTTCTTAGTCGCTAACAAATCTAATATGGCCCTCTTCGGCACCGACGGTGTACGAGGTGTTGCAAATGTTGATCTCACCGCTGAACTTGCAGTTGATTTAGCAATTGCTGCTGCCCATGTATTAGGTGAAATTGGTGTATTTGCTGGTCATCGCCCAAAAGCAATTGTTGGTCAAGACTCTCGTGCCTCTGGTGATTTCCTTGAAGCTGCCGTAGTTGCCGGTTTAACAAGTGCCGGTGTTGATGTTTACCGCGTTGGTGTATTACCAACACCGGCGGTGGCTTTTCTAGTAAAAGAAAGTAATGCCGATCTTGGCGTAATGATTAGTGCATCTCATAACCCAATGCCAGATAATGGAATTAAGTTTTTTGCTAAAGGCGGGGATAAGTTAGCCGATCAGGTAGAGGCCCAAATCGAAGCCAGATTAGGTGAACCTTGGGATAGACCCACTGGTGTGAATGTTGGCCGAATAATCTCTGATGAGGGCGCTAAAGAGCGGTATGTAAATCATTTACTTTCGACTATTTCAACAAAGCTAACTGGCTTGAATGTAATTGTGGATTGCGCAAATGGCGCAGCCTCTACCGCTGCACCAAGTGCTTATGAAAAAGCCGGCGCAACTGTTAAGGCTATTTCTGCAACACCTACTGGTTGGAATATCAACGAAAATTGCGGCTCAACCCATTTAGATAATTTGATTTCTGAGGTTAAAAAAGCTGGCGCAGATCTAGGTATTGCCCATGATGGGGATGCAGATCGCTGTTTGTTGATCGCTAAAACTGGTGAAGTAATTGATGGTGATTACATATTAAATATCTTGGCCACCTCTTATTTAAGTGATGGTAAGTTAAATAAAAAAGCAGTGGTTGGCACAGTAATGAGCAATCTAGGTTTCATTAAATCCATGGAGGCGTTGGGCATAAAGGTTGAAAAAACTGCAGTAGGAGATCGCTACGTTTTAGAAAAAATGCTTGAAAGTGATTACAGCTTAGGCGGTGAACAATCTGGTCATGTGATTATGCGTGAGTTTTCAAATACTGGTGATGGTTTACTCACCGCCTTACAGGTAATGCAGGTGATGGTTAAATCTAAAAAATCATTATTAGATCTGGCTTCAACTATGCACAAATACCCACAGGTTTTAATCAATGTAAAAGATGTAAAGAAAGATAACTTATCTTCCTCAGCAAAAATTAAGGATGCAATTACTGCAGCAGAAGCGCAATTAGGTTCAAAGGGCAGAGTATTACTAAGAGCATCAGGAACAGAAGCACTTGTGCGAGTAATGGTTGAGGCAGATGAATTGGATTTGGCTCAAAAGATCGCTGATTCATTAGCCCAACTAGTAAGATTAGAGCTTAAGTAAGTTAAAGGAGTTTTATAAATGTGCGGCATTGTTGGCTACACCGGAAAAAACTCCGCACTTACCCCAGTAGTAGATGGCTTAAGAAAGCTTGAGTATCGCGGTTATGACTCTGCGGGTATCGCCCTACCAACTGAAATTGGTAAACCATTATTTATAGAGAAAAAAGCAGGTAAGTTAAAAAACTTAGAGGATGCATTAGCTAAAACTCCCAATGCAACCAGCGGTATTGGACACACAAGGTGGGCAACACATGGTGGCCCTACCGATACTAATGCCCATCCTCATCTAGATAATGAAGGCAAGTTGGCTTTAATTCATAATGGAATTATCGAAAATTATGTGCAACTAAGAACTGAATTAGAAAAGCGTGGTCATAAATTTAAATCAGAAACTGATACTGAATCGGTAGTCCACCTACTTAGTGATGCTCGTAAGGAAAATAATGGTGATTTAGCAGCAGCCATGCGCCAAGTGTGTAAGCAGCTCAAGGGGTCATTCACATTACTTGCCATCCACTCAGATGATCCATCCCATATTGTCGGTGCACGGCGAAACTCACCACTTGTAGTGGGTGTGGGTAATGGTGAGAATTTTCTCGCATCTGATGTGGCAGCTTTTATAGCTCATACCAAGATTGCGTTAGAGCTTGGTCAAGATGAGGTAGTTGAGATAACGCCAACCTCAGTTGAGGTTACAAATCTTGCAGGACAAGTTGTTAAATCAAAGCAGTATGAAATCTCATGGGATGCAAGTGCGGCAGAGCGTGGCGGCTTCCCTCACTTTATGCTTAAGGAAATTTATGAGCAGCCAAAGGCAATAGCTGACACTTTAATTGGCAGATTAGATGGCCTTAATGTAAAGATTAAGTTTAAAAAGTTTGAAAAGATTGTAATTATTGCTTGCGGTACTGCATATAACGCCGGCCTTGTAGGAAAGTATGCAATTGAAAAATGGGGACAAATTCCAGTTGATGTTGAATTAGCCTCTGAGTATCGCTACCGGGAACCAAGTTTGGATAAGAAAACCTTGGTGATTCCGATTTCTCAATCAGGTGAAACGATGGATACCTTAATGGCGCTTCGCTACGCTAAATCAAAAGGAGCGACAATATTCTCAGTTTGTAATACAAATGGCTCAACTATTGGCCGAGAATCTGATGCTGTCCTTTACACCCATGCAGGCCCTGAGATTGCAGTTGCCTCTACTAAAGCCTTTGCCACCCAATTAATTGCCATGTATCTAATTGGTTTAGAAATTGGAAAACAATTAGATCACTTAAGTAAAAAAGAAAGTAAAGTGATTATTGAGCAATTATCTGCCTTGCCAGCAAAGGTTGAACAAGTTTTAGAGACGGTTGAGCCGCTCAGAGAGCTAACTCGTAAATTCAAAGATTCACAATCTGTTTTGTTTCTAGGTAGACATGTTGGTTACCCAACTGCATTAGAGGGTGCGTTGAAATTAAAAGAGCTTGCCTACATGCACGCTGAAGGATTTGCAGGTGGTGAGTTAAAGCATGGACCGATCGCTTTAATTGATAAGGGCACTCCAGTTGTAGCAATTATGCCTGCTGAGCACTCCGTGCTTGCTGAAAAGATGGCAAGTAATATCCAAGAGGTTAAAGCAAGAGGTGCGGTAGTGATAGCAATTAGTGAGTTTGATTTTATTGGTGCGGATCATTTGATTCGTATTCCACAAACCGATCAATTGCTGCAGCCAGTTTTATCTGTTGTGCCACTGCAAGTTATTGCTTATGAGATGGCGGTTGCACGGGGTAATGATGTTGATCAACCAAGAAACTTGGCTAAATCAGTAACAGTTGAGTAGGAAAAATGCCAGAACAACGCCGCAAGCAAATGAACTCTGCTATTAAGCTCACTGTCTTATTCTTGGCTTTATATGCATTAGTGACTCAACAGGTAGTAGCTAATACCTGGATTAGAAGAGTAGATGAGTGGATTTATGAGCGTGATTTTTTGTTAATCACGCCTGGACAAACACCAACTTTAGTTATGCTAGTTGATGATCTAGGACTACGTAGCGTCAGCTCAATTATACTTTTGATAATTGCGTTTTTAATCAGCCGTCGATTTAAATCATGGCGGCCAATAAACCTTTCAATACTTTCATTGGTGTTATTAAACTTAACAGTCGGTGCATCAAAACTACTATTTGGCCGAACTAAACCAAGTACTGGTTTTGATCTTTTCTTTACCGACAGCGGTTTGTCTTATCCCAGCGGGCATGCTGCAAATGCAATACTGAGTTGGGGAATTGCTGCCTATTTGATTTTTAGATACTCACATAAATATCCCTTTGAAGGAATGCGTTTAACCTGGTTTGTGGCAATTATTACCACAGGCGTTTGTTTAGCATCGCTATATCGCAATACACATTGGTTCTCAGATTTATTGGGTGGATTGTTTATTGGCTCTGCATTGCTGGTGGCAATAATTGCAATTGATCGCTCAATTACCTCAGATCGCCAACCCTCTTAAATCAAAGTAGGCTTTGGAATATGAGTCGCGCAAGGGCTGAGATAAATCTGGCAGCAATTGCTAGTAATTTAAAATTTATTAAAAGTAAGAGTAAATCCCAAGTGCTCGCAGTTGTTAAGGCAGATGCATATGGTCATGGCTTGGTTGCAGTTGCAAAAGCTGCCGAGTCTGCAGGTGCTGATTGGTTGGGCACAGCGCTGCTAGAGGAGGCAATCTCATTACGAAATGGCGGAATAAGTAAACCGATTATTGCTTGGCTAACTCCACCGGGTGAGGATTTTAAAACCGCGATTAATCTAGATATTGATCTTTCTATTTCATCTATTGAGTTGCTAACTGAAATTGCAGCAGCAGGCAAGGCTGTAAATAAAGTTCCAAGGGTTCACATTGAATTAGATACTGGAATGAACCGAGGTGGCTTTGGTGATGAGTTAGAGACTGTAATCTCTTACATAGCAAGCCATGTTAAATCAGCTTCCATTAAAGTAATTGGAATTTGGTCACACTTTGCCAGAGCTGATGAGCCAGGTAGTGCAATGAATCAAACTCAGTTATCCCGATTTAATAGTGCAGTTGAGCAATTGAAAAATGCTGGAGTAAGTAGTGAGTATCTTCATGTTGCAAACTCAGCTGCCTCTTTAACTAACCAAGATGCTCATAAAAATATTATTAGATGGGGGATAGGTTTATATGGCTTATCTCCTGATGTTAACAATATGGGCAGCTCTGCTGAATTAGGACTTAAGCCTGCAATGAAGTTGATTTCTAAGTTGCAATTAGTAAAAGCAGTTAAGGCAGGTCAAAGTGTTGGATATGGCAGTACGGCAACTACAAAAGTAGATACAAAACTTGGCGTTGTAACGATGGGTTACGCAGATGGAATTCCAAGAAATGCAAACAATTTAGCTGGAGTATTTGTTGCCGGACAGCGCGCTGCTTTGATTGGAAGAGTTTCAATGGATCAATTTGTGGTCGATCTTGGAGCTGCTTCCTTAGCAAAAACTGGGGATGAAGTGATTGTTTTTGGTGATGGTAGTGGTGGTGAGTACACAATTGATGAGTGGGCCAAGGCTTGCGGAACTATTAATTACGAGATTGTTACCCGAATCGGTACTCGTGTGCCTAGAATCTACCCTCGTGAGTAACAGTAATTTGCTTTCAATAAAATCACTATCTGTTTCATTTGGTGGACTTAAGGCGTTATCAAATGTAAATCTTGATTTGAATGCAAATGAGGTGGTGGGATTAATTGGCCCTAATGGTGCCGGCAAAACAACTTTTTTTAATGCCTTATCTGGTTTAGCAGATGTTGAATCTGGAACACTTTCAATCAATGGTAAGTCCCGTAAATGGCCTAAGCCACATCAGTTAGTTAATTTAGGAATCTCGCGAACCTTGCAAGGTGTTGGTCTTTTTCCAGAGCTAAGCGTGCTGGAGAATGTGATGATTGGTGACACCAAGAGTTCAAGGAGTGGCTTAATCTCTGGCGCACTAGGTCTTAGCAAAAATGATGAGGTAAAACTGAAGCAGCGGGCGATGACAGCCCTAGAGCGGGTATACGCATCAGGTATTGCAGAACAAAGAGCGGATTCACTTCCTTACCCAGTTACTAAACGAGTTGCTATTGCTAGAGCATTAGTTTCAGAGCCAAAGATTTTGCTATTGGATGAACCAGCTGGTGGCCTTGGCGCTCAAGATATTGAGTGGATGAACTCACTTATTCATAATCTAGCCACGCAATGTTCAGTGATTTTAGTAGAGCACCATATGGATGTAGTTATGTCAGTTTGTGATCGACTCTATGTACTTAACTTTGGTGAGGTTATTTCATCTGGAGATGTTGAGAAGGTAAGGCGAGATCCTGCTGTAGTGGAAGCGTATTTGGGGGTGAACAATTGAGCCTGATCGTTGAAGGTTTAACAATTGATCATGGCGCAATCCGTGCAATAAACAATGTCTCCTTTAAAGTTCCACAAGGTCAATTAGCAGCTGTGATCGGTTCAAATGGCGCAGGAAAAACCACATTACTTAGAACATTGTCCGGCTTAAAGGAAGCATCCTCAGGTAGTGCTACTTGGAATGCTTCTCCAATACTTGGAAAGCGGGCAGAGGATTTAGCACGTTCTGGAATCATGCATGTATCTGATGGTAAATCTGTAATTGCCGAGTTGAGCGTAAAAGATAACTTAGCTTTAACTGGACTTTGGCGCAAAGATAAAAAAGATGTTAAAGCAGCCACCAATGAAGTAGTTGAGCTCTTTCCAATTTTAGGTCAACGTATGTCCCAATCAGCTGGATCACTTTCAGGGGGCGAGCGTCAGATGCTAGCCATTGGCAGAGCATTAATTGCCAGACCAAAGCTTTTGCTACTCGATGAGCCTTCTCTTGGCTTGGCACCATTGATCGTGGAACAAATATTTCAAACTATTAAGTCATTTGTTAAGAGTATGAACTTAACCGTAGTTTTGGTTGAACAAAATGCCATGGGAGCATTAAAGATCGCAGATCAAGGAATAGTGTTAAATCTTGGCTCGGTTGTTTTAATTGATTCTGCAGAAAAACTACTAAACGATCCGGCAGTTCGTTCTGCCTATTTGGGGTTCTAAAAATGACACAATTTATTACCGCAGTTCTTACCTCATTATCCTCTGGCGCAATTTACGCCTTGATGGCAATTTCAATCGTTTTAGTTTGGCGATCTACTCGAGTAATTAACTTTGCCCAAGCCGGTCAAGCAGTCTTAACTACCTACATTGGCTACACAGTTATTCAGCGCACTGGTTCATTCTGGATTGCATTAGTAGTGGCAGTAGTAAGCGGTGCGGTAATTGGAGCTGTTATCGATAGATTCTTCATGCGTCCAATATTTAAGCGAGTTAAATCTGGACCAATTGTGATGATTGCACCAGTTGTGGCGACTCTGGGTTTACTTGGAATTATTCAAGCGGTAATTGGATTTGTCTGGGGTATTACAAACCAATCTATTGAAGCGCCAGTATCAACTGGTGGTTATAAGATAATGGGAACGGTAATTGCCTTTAGTAGTTACAACCTACTTGTTTTAGTCTTTGTTGCTGGCGCGATGTTACTTCTTACCTTGTTGTTTCAACGAACAAATATTGGTCTAGCTTTGAGAGCATCTGCTTATTCACCTGAGATAGCCAAACTATCTGGTATCAAAGTGGATTCAGTCCGTACCTTAGGTTGGGCACTTGCTGGAGCATTTGGTGGCCTTGCTGGAATGCTTTACATACCTGGTTACTTTTTATACCCAAATGCGATGGACTTATTACTAGTACTAGGTTTCATCGCCGCAGTTATTGGTGGCTTAGAGAGTTTGTTTGGCGCATTTGCCGGTGGCATGATTTTAGGTTTTGCAATTATCTTCTCCACTACATATATCAGCCCTAAGCTATTTTTTCCTACTGCATTTATAGTTTTAATCTTAGTTTTACTTGTTAAACCAGCTGGGCTCTTTGCACCGAAGAAGAGTCGGGGTGCTTAAGTGAAAAAAGCTGGCAAGGTGCATAAACCAACCACGACAAGAAAGAGATTAGTTCTATTCATTTTATTTGGTTGGCTGTTGTTAATTTTAGGAGATCGAGTAGGTGATCTTGAGTTATATCAAGGTTCATTTGTTGCTACCTATGCATTAGCGATTACATCAATAGTTCTACTTACTGGTTTTAGCGGTCAGTTGTCATTAGGCCAGAGTGCATTAATGGCAGTAGGTGCTTATGCCGGAGCGCTCTCTATATTTAATGCCGGCTGGCATCCAGTTGTTGGTTTGATTATGTCAGCGCTAGTAGCGGGAGTGTTTGGATTATTTTTAGGTTTGGTTGCAGCAAGATTAAGTGGTCCGTATCTTGCAGGTACCACACTTGCATTGGCAATTTCACTTCCTACTCTTGCCAATCAATTTCCAATTCTTGGAGCTGAAGAGGGAATTAGCTTTGATGTTGGCCCATCGCCGGCAAGATTTGGTGAAGATTTCTCACAGTACAAATGGTTCTTTTGGATCAGCGTACTTGCATCATTAATAATGGTCTTCTTTATTGTTAATTTACTCTCTTCAAGATATGGCAGAACCTTTAAAGCGGTAAGAGATAACCCAGTTGCCGCCCAACTTTCTGGAATTAATGTTGAACGATTAAAGGTAAGTGCATTTGCCATTAGCTCTGGCGTGGCCGGCTTGTCTGGGGGTTTGCTGGTAATGCTAATTAGCGGAGTCTCTCCAAGTGCTTTTCCGCTTAGTCTCTCCTTTTCTCTGCTGGGAGCAGCCGTTGTTACTGGCCTGTACAGCCTAAAAGGTGTCATTCTTGGCGGGTTGGTGCTGGTGGCTATACCAGAAATCGCCGATTCGTTAGTATCTCGTATTGGAGGTTCAGACAACTTAACCACGGTGCTGCCCGGATTTTTGGTGAGTGCGCTGCTGATTCTGGCAGTGGTATTTACCCCAAATGGTCCAGGTCACCTGCTTAAGAAGCACCACTAAGCAAAAAAAGTTTTACCAATTAAGTAAACCCTAGGGAAGGAAATAAATGATCAGAAACAAAAGTATGAAGCGAGCAACCCTTGCTTCAGCGATTGTGGCAACCAGCGCCATGGTGCTTAGCATCGTGCCCGCTCAAGCCAATTCGACAGGCGTAACAGCAACTTCGATTAAGTTGGGTGTTTCAACCCCGCTTACCGGATCAGCTGGACTTGTCTACGGCAAGGTGCCAGGAGCAATGCGAGCCTATTTCGACTACATCAATGCAAATGGTGGAGTAAATGGTCGCAAGATCTCACTTGTAATTCGTGATGACAAGTACCTGCCAACACTTGCAGCTACTCAAACCACAAACCTAATTTTAAAGGATAAAGTTTTCGCATTAGTTGGCGCACTTGGAACTGCAACACACTCCAAGGCTTACACAGCAGCCGCTCTTGCCAAGAACAATGTTCCTGATCTATTTATTAACACCGGCTTTAGTGGATTTACTAACAAGGCCAAATACCCAACCACATTTATGGTGCTTCCAACCTATGCAATGGAAGCAAAGGTGATGGCAAAGGTAATTAAGGATAATTTCCCAGGCCAAGCCACATTTATGATCGCTCAAGATGATGAGTTTGGTTCAGATGGTGTTGCTGGATTTACAACAGCAGGACATAAATTCTCAAGCACCCCAACTCTCTACCCACAGGGCTCTATGACTGCAGCTAGAGCTGAAGGTGCTCTTACCGCTCTTGCAGCAGCTGCTCCAGGAAAACCAGTTCTGGTTTTGTTTGGAACAACTGATGTTACTGCCACAATTTTGAAGGCAGCAGAGAAGTTAGAGCTAACTAAGAAGTTCACATTCCTTGCAGGCTCAGTTGGAGCAGATGCAAATACATTGTTAGCTCTTGGTGTTAAGCCAACAACTATCGATGGCGTCGTCTCCGCTAGCTTCTTGCCAGATGCAAAGGATCTAACTGATCCATATGTTAAGCAATTCATTGATATCAACACCAAGTACAACAAGGGCGTAACCTTTGATAACTATGTACTTGGTGGAATGAACTCAGCGATGCTAACTGTGCAAGCACTTCGTGCTGCTGGTAAAAACCTAACTCGTGCCGGACTTATGTCTGCGATTGAAGCAAAGGGATCAAAATTTGCTAGCGCAGGCTTAGTGCCACTTGGTTGGTCAGCTACTAGCCGTGTTGGATATAACGGTTACTGGGTAAGCCAGTTAAACGCCAAGGGTGAAGGTAAGCCATACGGCGGCAAACTAGTTATCTATACAACTGATTCAGGTGCTGGAGCAGTTGAAATATCAAACTTCACTCGTCCAACAATGCCTAGGAATGGGATACCAACAAACTCATGAAAAATCTCAAACTAACTAAGGGGTTAATCACCCTTTCTTCTGCAGCACTTGTTGCAGCATTAACAGTTGCACTTCCTGCAACTGCTCAAGCTGCTGATACTTGTGTTAAGACAACCGTACTTTCAGGTACAAGATCTGTATCTGTTGAAAAGTGCACTGGAACTGACGGAAACAAGTCCAAGTATGAAATCATGATGCCAGCCAAATTCAATGGCACATTGATGGTTTACTCACATGGAATTCGTTACAACGTTAATCTTCCAGCTATCCCAGTTGTTGCACCAAAGGGATCTTTGATCAATTATGAGCCAGAGGTTGCTCCATCTGCAGAGGTTGCTTCAGCACTTCTTGCTCAAGGATTTGCACTGGCTGGATCTGGAGTTCAAACTCAAGGTTGGAACTTAGAAGAGGGTGTTGAAGCTGCTCTTCAGGTACTAACCATTGCTCGTGATAAGTACTCAAAGATCAACAAAGTTGTAACTTGGGGTAACTCACTTGGTGGAATAACCTCACAAGCACTTGCTGAACAGTATTCAGGCGCTGTTGATGCTGCCCTTCCTATGTGCATGGCAGATTCAGCACAGGCTGAGATAACAATGGCCGGAGATTTCCTATGGGGAATGAAGACATTGTTTAACCCAGCAATTAAGGGAACTGGATACTCAGCAGGGCAAGCAGGGTATGTTGAGATGGTTACCGATATAGGTACAGTGTTAACAACATTCCAAGAGCTCTCAACTTTAGTTGCTGCTAGCTTACGTAATCCGACTGCACCAGCAGTCTGGCCAACAACCACTCCTGCCTCAGTACCAGCTGCCTTAAAGCAGCTTCCACTACGAAGTGCTGTTCTCGCACTTGGTTTAATGGCAGGTGTACCAACTCAATCACCTACATATGATGCTTCATCAGGACCTGCAGGTGCATCTGAAACCACATTTGGTTTGGCAGTGAGCCCAGCTCTTGCGGTCTTGGAAAATGGTTCCGAAGCTGCAATCCTGGCAGTAATTGCTAATTACGATATGGAGGTCCGTTACGGTGGAGTTGTTTACGATAACTCGAAAACAAATTTCATCGCACGAGTGAGCGAAGAGTTAGATCAATTTGCTGCTGCACTAACTGGACGTAACAGTGCCATCAGTTTGCTTGGATTCCTTGGATTAAACCCACGGGTTACTGCAAATCCACAAGCTGTAGCCAAGATGAATAGTGTCTATCAACTGCAAGGCAAAATTGATGTTCCAACCATCACTCTTTCTGCAACAGGAGATCACATAACTCCAGCAGGAGCTGCTCAATACTTAAAGAATCAGTACGAAGCATCTGTTGCTAATGGCGTGTCAAAGTCAGGCAGACTTCTAACAATTTGGAACAAGCCAGATGATGTCTATACGGAGTTTGACTCTAATGGCGCACCTGTAACTCCAGTTGTTAAGCCAAATGGCACCGGACACTGCAACTACACAACTAGCCAAATCCTGGCAGTTGCAAAACTTGCAGCTTCTGCAGCCAAAACAGGCAGACTGCCTTCTAGTTCAGCGGTAAACGCTGC
>Ga0082207_1000288_pt1 | contig 29538 bp, 21 predicted proteins | sample LakMenEpi10Aug09_FD_71540 | JGI IMG/M metagenome (GOLD analysis project Ga0082207, IMG submission 71540)
TGCGTCGCTGGAAACTCCGCAACACTCGGCCACGAAACCTGACGCGAATCGGTCCCGCCGGTTCGCATGGATTGCAGGGTTTGGTATCGCGGCACTGTTCTTGATCGCGGCCCTTGGTCTCTTGTTTTCCGAACGTGAACCGCGCGATTCGGCGGTCGCGAGCCGACAGGATCCCAACCTGCCGTTGTCCGATGCCGATTCTCCAGACGGCCCCACAATACCAACCGATAAACCGGCTGACGATTTGGCCCGACCAGACGAAGAAGCTGGGGGGACCGTATCAGGATCGCAACCCGCAGCCGACCAGCAAGCCAACATGGCCACTGGCGGCAGCGCACTACGGAACGACGAGACATCCGCAGCTCTTCCCGTTGTCTCGTCCGTTGGCGAAAGTGCGACCGCTGGCGTCAATCAAAATACCACTCCAGCAACCGAGCCACCGCCGGTTTTGCCGACCGTGGAGCCAGCGTCCCCTGGACCGGACCGATCCGTGAAACCGGAACCGGCCCAAGCCGCTGGTACGAACACCCCTTCAGACGGGATACCGTCTTCTGATCGGCTAGATTCCGCATCGTTGGATGCTTTGCCGGCTGGGCTACGTAAATTCGTTCCGTTGATGGACGAGTCGACATCCGACATTGGCCCTCCCCAAATGTTCGAGACTCCCCCGACCGTTACCTCGACACCGATGGGCCCGGCCGCTGAGGACACCGGTACCGATGGGGCGATCGGACAAAAGGGAGGGATCGATATCCCCAAGGCGATGTCGATGCGGGTCGCGATCCAGCAACAGGGGCTATCACTCGCCGAGCTTTCGCTTTTGATCTCTCAGTTAACGACGGTACCGATCGAGCTTGAGCTGATTTCGCTTGATCTTGCGGGTGTCGCGGTCACGCAGCCTTGTACGACGCCGACAGGTTGGTTGACCGTCGATGAATGGCTCAATCAGACGCTGAGGCCTATGGGTTTGGTAGCGGAAGCAGACGCCGGACGGATTTTGGTCTTCGCAAGCCCGGCCAAGCTTCTGGAGGCAAGCGGCCCTGCCATCGTTTTGGACGATTTTGGTGACGCGGCCGAAGGGGCCGCAGCTTCGATCCGACGTCTTGTCGGTTGGGTAGGCAAATCGGTGGCCCAGGATGTCCAGGATAACGACGGTGCCGATCGGGATCCGGCCGAAGGGGTGGGAAGCGCTAAGCCAGCTAGCGACGTACCTCCCGCCGTGGATGGTTGGATGTTTGACGTGCAGCAGCAGCGGATCACACTCCCCGATGACCGCTCCGCGATCGTGCGAACCGTCTTGGCCGCCGAGGCGGTCCGTTTGTCACGCGGTTTACCCGGTAAGCTTCGCCGATGGCAAACGGCCCGCTGGACGGGCAAATGGGGAATCGATCGAGAGCAGGGTGAACAAAAGGTTGGTCAGGATCCGATCGCCGATCGGTCGATCAACGATTGGCCGTTGGTCACGGGGCAGCCTTCCGGACCGACACCGCCATCTCCACAAAACCTCGCCGGATTTCTACGTCGCATGGGTCGCGACCATCAAGCGGCCCCAATCGTGAGTTGGCGGGATGCGGCACGGCATGAGGTGGCGCCGGCAGACCTCGTGATGCCATTGATGGACGGCTTGGCTGCTGGCGAGGTCCTTGACCAGGTCTTTGGCGAATCGGGGCTTCAGGTCCGTGACGGCGGCGGTTCCTTGTGGTGGGTCGGGTCCGAGGCGAATTACGATCGGTACGAAGTGATCACTTGGATCGGGATCCCACAAGGCACTGGCGAAGTCGTGGCTCGACGTCTCGCGACCTCGATGGGCTTGGCCACCACTTCGCAATTAAACGCGTTTTGGGATGAACAGACTTTGCTGATCCGTCTCCCACGATACGCCGCCCGTCAACTGTCTCGGGTCGCGTTCAGGTGACCCTCACGGAGCGATGCGTATCGTTGAGCTTCATTGGCGTTTTGAATTTCGGCCGTTTTCGATCCCACCGAATGGGCCATTGTTTCGGGCTGGATCGATGGTAGGGGCCGGGGCAGATTCCCGTTGGGGTGTTCGTTAGGAATGTCGAAACTACGAATCGGGTAGTGTCCTGAATGGTCGGTACCCGGTTCCGAAACGATCCATTTCTTCCGGGAACCACATCGGTCCCCTCAATGGTTGCTCGATCGATCATGCAAAGGCTATCGCGTTACCGTTTGGGACCATGCCTGGTCGTCCTTGGTCTGATTGGGTTTGCCCCAGAGGCCATCGCCCAATGGGGGTTTTGGGGACCATCGGCGAGGTCAAAACCCCGAGGCGCCCTCTCGGCAAGATTCGGCCGTCCGTCCGCGGTCTCTTCGCCACGCTCAGGCCAGCCGATTTTGGTCGCTGACCCCGATACGATCGAATTGCCTCTTGCAGGAGTCGAGGCGAGCGGGCCGGAACCGCCGTGGCACGACCATCGGGTAGTGCAGGAGAAGGATCCTTCCGTTCGGGAGCAGGAACGCCAAGACTACCTATTGAATCGAATGCTCCTTTACCGGACGCGGGAACACCGCTACGGGGACGATTTTTCCGAACGTTATGCGACCGGGGACATTTTTTACCACATGTCCCGATCTCGATTAGTTGCCCCCCAGGTTGTCGACCCATCCGCTTGGGTGCCGCCCCGGGGTTCAGGTCCGGCCGCTTCTTCACCGGGCGTTTCCAACGGCGGTGTCGTGCCCGGGATGTCGTTCGTGCCCGGGGATGGTCGCAGGCGAGGTCACATTTCCGATGAGGAGTTGCCAGAGCAATTGAGGGCGGCCGCCAATCGTTTGACATCTAGCCTTTCAAGGATGAAGGATGGCGACGTTTGGTTGGGCGAACTCCAACCGCAACGGATCGTTGCCGCGATCGACCGCGGGGAAGATCCGGCCGCGTTTGGAGATCTGATCTCGCGGTACGAAGGGGTCGCCCGCGACCGAAGATTGGTTCTCGTGGCTCGGGCTAACGGATTTGAGGAGACCCACCGGTGGCTAATCCGCTACGTTTCACTGCCGGGACCCTACCCAGTGGGCGAAGGGGATTGGCAGGGGATGCCTTCGATAATTCAACGGTCTAACACATCCGATCCACCGGTTGTGGTGCCGCCGGCGAACACCGAATCTGCTACCGGAGAATTCGTCGATCCGCTTCTTCAGCAGGAGGATTTGCGGCTTGTTCCTGCCAATCGATCGATCGGCGAAGCGGAGTTGTCCCCTCGAGGCGGAGAGGTAGAGCTCTTGCCAGCGCCGGCACGGGAACCAGGTGAGTAGCGGTCGAGGCGTTGGGATTCCGCTACGATAAGACGTGTGCCGCGGGCCTGGCCGAAGAATGTAGACAGGTTCGAACCGCGGAAGCCATGTCGTCGGCGGGGTGTCTTGATGGAATGGATCGATAGCATCGCCATGCCCTGGCGCTATCTATTTTTGGCCCTGGCGGGTCTGATCGGTGGGGCATTTGTCAATCACATCGCCTATTCCTGGGCTTTTTTCCCCAGGCCAATTAGCCCTTGGGGCAAACCGCCGGCGTCCTTCCCTTCGCGTCGCGTTGTTGACCGGATACCGGTTCTCGGTTGGTTCGGGAGACGTCAGGAGGCAACGCTCCATGGCCGCGGTTTCTGGATCCGGCCGATCTTCATCGAGATCGTCTTGGCGTTCGGCATCCCGGTGATGTACTGGTATTACACACAATCCGGTGGGCTGTTGCCGAGTGAGTTTCGAGGCCCTCGCCAGTTGGTCGGCTTTTCCCCTTGGGCTCATGCCCTGTTCGCCATCCATGCCTGTTTGGGGGTTTTGATGGTGTCAGCAACACTGATCGATTTTGACGAGCAGACGATACCAGACTCGATCACGATCCCAGGGACATTGATCGCGTTATTCTTTTCGGCACTTCCTTGGAGGAGTTTCCTGCCCGCCAAGGTCCGGTGGGGTGAAGTGATTGGCGTCGCCCCGACGACGTTCAATGTCCCCTGGATCTATGACGAATCTTGGGGCGGGTGGGGCGGTTTCCTCTTGGGGCTGGCGATCTGGTGGGTCTGGATTTTTGCCCTCACTGACCGTCACTGGGTAACTCGCCGCGGCTGGCGTTGGGCTGTCCGCTACTTGGTTTACGGTGTGTCGCGAAATCCTGCTAGCAAAGGGTTGCTGTTGCTAGGGTTGGCGGGTGCTGGGGGCATTGTTGGGGTGTGGTTGCTGGGAGGGCCACAGTGGTGCGGCCTGCTCAGTTCATTGATAGGTGTCGCCGTAGGTGGCGGAACGGTTTGGGCAGTGCGTGTGATCGCCGGTTACGCGATGGGCCAGGAAGCCATGGGTTTCGGAGACGTCACGCTGATGGCGATGATTGGCGCCTTTTTGGGGTGGCAGGCTGCCTTAGCGGCGTTTTTTCTTGCACCGCTAGCCGCACTTCTGATCGTCGTTATCCAATACATCGCCACCCGAGAGCCTGCCGTACCCTTCGGTCCCTACCTCTGTTTCGGGGCAGTCTTGGCAGTGGTGGGATGGGATAAAGTCTGGAATCAGTCATTAAGCATGTACGTCGAACTCGGAGTGGTGCTCGTGGCGGTCCTCCTGGGTGCCTTGTTCGCGATGGGGGCGATGCTGTTTGTTTGGGGCCAAATCAAGAAGGCGATCTTTGCCGAATGAAGTTGGCGATGCTTGCCGCAGAAACAAGGCGAAAATATGCGGATTGTGCCGGAAATTCGGGCGATTCGTCTGTCCATCCAAGGCGAAATAGGAGTAATATTCAGTTAAGCCGCCAAAGTCCCCGGATCGGAGGTGGTCGGAACTGTTTTTATAAGCCAAGCTTCTGCTACCAGCCGTGATGTCGTGTTGGTCATGGATTGCGAATTGTACGGTGGTAGCTCTACCGGGATATTTGAGGGGGCCAATGCAAGAATCGAATTGGCAAGTGGGCGACTGGGTCGTCTACCGCAAACAGAAATCGAGCGTTTCGCCAGGCCCTCGTGCCAAAGGGGTGTTCCCCTCCCCCAAGGGCGAGGCCTATCACTACGTCGTCGATAAGTATTGGGTGGTCAATCGTATTCCGGGGGATGGAACGTTAGAGCTTCGCACCCGACAGGGGAAGCTTCACGAGATCGCGGCCGATGATTTCCGCCTTCGACATGCACGCTGGTGGGAGCGATTTTTTTTAGCCGATCGTTTTCCCTCGCGGGAACCGATTTCCGAGCCTCAGTCGGTGTGACGAAAACGGCTCTTTCCGTTCATCGCCACCTGCAGAAGATTTCCAACTTCGCCCGTTAGGGCGGCTCCGAGTGATCCCCATGGAGACATTCGATGTGGCGAGCACTGCTTTGCATTCTGCTGCTCTGGTTACCCTCGGTTAGCACCGTGAGAGCGGCCGAACGCCAGCCGAACATCATCTTCATCCTGGCGGACGACCTTGGAGGCGGGGACGTTGGTTGGCGGGGCGGCGAGATCAAAACACCTCATCTGGATCGGCTCGCATTGACGGGCGTCGCCTTGGACGCCTTTTATGTTCAACCGGTTTGTTCACCCACTCGCGCGGCGTTGCTGACGGGCCGTTACCCGATCCGGTACGGTCTGCAAGTTGGGGTCGTGAGGCCGTGGGCCCGCTATGGCTTGCCACTGCAGGAACAGACCCTTGCCGAGGGCTTGGCGTCTGCGGGTTACGTGACGGCTGTCATAGGTAAGTGGCATCTGGGGCACTTTCATCCCGACTTTCTGCCGACCCGCCGCGGATTTATTCACCAATACGGACATTACAACGGAGCGATCGACTACAACACGCACGAGCGGGATGGCGGATTCGATTGGCACCGCGATGATCGAGTCTGTCGAGACCCCGGTTACAGCACTCACTTGATTGCCAAGGAGGCGGTGAGTATCGTCGAACGGTATGCGACGAAACGCCCTTTTTTCCTTTATGTCCCGTTCAATGCGGTCCACTCTCCGCATCAGGTTCCTGAAAGATACCTGACCGATTATCCGCTGTTGGGTGGTGATCGGCGGTTGTACGCCGGGATGTTGGCGGCCATGGATGAGGCGATCGGCGAAATCATGGCGGCGGTGGACCGAGCGGGAATCCGCAACGAGACACTGGTCGTTTTTTCTAGCGATAACGGCGGACCGGCCCCCGGCGTGGTCACGAGCAACGGGGAGTTGCGTGCCGGTAAGGGGACGCATTACGAGGGTGGCGTTCGCGTCGCGGCATTCGCCAACTGGCCCGGCGTGATCCCGGCGGGGTCGAAAATCGATGAACCGCTCCACATGGTTGATTGGTATCCGACCCTGCTGCGCGTGGCAGGGGCGACCGTCGACCAGAAATTGCCGCTCGATGGCCGTGACATATGGCCCACGCTTGTGGAAGGTAAGCCGACGCCGCATGAGCACCTTCTGATCAATGCCACCCCTGTTTCGGGTGCGATTCGCGCAGGTGACTGGAAGCTTGTCGTCAATGGTGCGTTGGCCAATGCCGGATTTGATGGCCAACGGAACGAGGTTGTCTCGGGAGATCCACGTCTCGAACTGTTTGACCTTTCGCAGGACATTTCGGAGACGACGAATCTCGCCTCCCGCTTTCCTGAACGTGCGAATGAGCTTCTCGCTGTTTTTCGACAGTACCAAGGAGAAGCCACCCCTCCTAAAGTCGAACCGAAGGGTAAGGGCTACAAATCGCCTGCTATTTGGGGGGATTTCAAGGATTAGGCGTATCGACTCCCGAGATTAGGAAATTACCTCAAATGAAACAGAACCTCATCACGGGAAGCGACGACGTGATTTCTGGCTAAGGTTCAAGACTCCTTTGTTTGCCGAAAATGATTGGCGTATCCCGTCGGACAATTGGAAAGACCGGATTTCGTCCAGGTGAGCAGGCACGAATCCGGTGATTCGTTAGCGTCGCAAACAGGCCAAAATTTGACCAACGCCCCTATAGAGCGGATAAAGTGAGGGCGCTGGGACTCGAACCCAGGACCAACGGATTAAAAGTCCGTTGCTCTACCAACTGAGCTACGCCCTCATGTGGCATCTCGGAGACCGCGAAGAAACGTCTCGGATAACCGTTCGAAGCGAAGTTTCGCGCAAATGATTCCAGCGGAGCGGACAGGATTCGAACCTGCGGAACCGGTTTCCCAGTTCACCGATTTAGCAAACCGGCGCTTTCGACCACTCAGCCACCGCTCCTCTACCCGCCAAAAACCCGCGAGCGGTTCCGGTCGAGCGAAGGGCAATTGTGGTCGATCTCCGCGGCGCTGGCAAGCCTCTTGGCGTCTCCATCTTGCCAAAACTGCTGAGACCAGCGACGATTAATGATCGGATCCCGCTTGACCGACTCCGCCTGCACCCCCAGAGATCGTGTCCGCATACTGGAAATCCTCGATCGACTTTGCTGCGGTTACAGATGTTGGGATGCGGCGTTCCAACAACCAGGATGCCCATGCGGCCGTCCCCGCGGATTCCCCGGAGCGCCTCAGGGGGCGTGGTCATCTCTTTTTAGTAGCCGATGGGATGGGGGCGCATGCGGCTGGTGAATTAGCTAGCAAGATCGCCAGCGAACGAGTCCCACTCTATTACCTCCGCCAAAACGATTCGGATCCGGTTGAGGCCTTGCGCTCCGCCGTTGAGCAGGCCAACCAAGATATTCATCAGCGGGGGCGCCAAAACCCTGAGTTCCACAACATGGGAACCACAGTGAGTTCGTTGGCCATTTTGTCCGAAGGGGCGATTATCGCCCATGTCGGCGATAGCCGCATTTATCGAGTCCGCGACCAAAAATTGGAACAATTGACATTTGATCACAGCCTTCTCTGGGAGATGCAGGCTTCGGGCCAGATCAAGCCTGGCAGCCAAGCTTCCGGTTCCATTCCCAAAAACATCATCACCCGCTCGCTCGGTCCCTCCTCACATGTCCTCGTTGACATCGAAGGGCCGTTCGAAGTTCGCAGCGGGGATCGATTTCTGCTTTGTAGCGATGGGCTAACCGGCCAATTGCGCGACGAAGAGATCGGCCCGTTACTCGGAATACTCCGTCCTGATCTGGCCGCGAGATTGCTCGTCGACTTGGCAAATCTTCGGGGAGGGCCGGACAATATTACGGCGATCGTCATTGATTTACAGCAGGTCGATAAGCCGGTTGGGGAACCGAGGTTGACGATGACCGGCGGTAGCACTTGGCCATGGCCCATGACACTCGCGACCCTTGTCTGTTTGGGAACCGCGGGTCTGCTGGAATCGTTTGGGAATCGCGGCACGATGGTGGTTGCCTTGATTTTGGCCATCATTTCCGCAGTCGTCGGAGCCGCGCAATTAGTCCGATCTTTGAAACGCCCCACGGCTTCCACCTCCGGCAAGGCGGAAATGCCGCGTCGCTCGCCACCCTATCGGACTGCCCCCGCAAAGCCTTCTGGGGACCTGCCGCGGATGTTGGATCAAGTCCTCGTTGCGCTCCGAGAGGCGGCCCGGGAAAGGGAATGGCAGATCGATTGGGCTCAGGTTGATTCTACACTTGCCGATAATCAACTTATGAAGAGCCAGGGAAGGTTTGCCGATGTCATCCGTAGCCAGGCCGAGGCGATTGTCGAAACCATGAGCCAGTTGCGAAACCAGCAACGCGACAAAGGCGCGGCGGTCACCGGTTGATCGGTTGCCCTATTCACTCCGAATTGGGCTTCGACCGATGATGGGCTCTGTCAACTACCCCCGTCCTGCACCCATCGGACAACGGATCCCGATATGAATAGCGATCAGCTGTCAACCGAAAACGGATCGCCTCGACAGTTCCTTGCTCAGGGAACGGCCATAGCCCTGCTTTGCTTGGCATTGGTTGCGTCCGGGTGCGGCTCGTCGGAATCCCCGCAACCGGTTGATCCCACCGACATGGGTGTTCGGCTTCCTGACTCTCGCATGCAGACGTCACAGCCGATGCCTTCCGCCTCGGAGCCCCCACCCTCGGCTGAAGCTTCGACGCCTCCGGCTTTTGCCAAGAAGGGTGTCGAACAACAGGTGATTGAGCCTCCGGCGTTGCCCAAGGGGTCGCAGGCGAACGTCAACCTGTCCCCCATACTTGCCGCTGACAAAGTCAGCGATCCGGCGCCGACAGAGGATGGCGGTCTAGAAAAAACTGCCGACAATTCCCCGCAATTGACCCCAGCGGGTCAAAGCGAACCCACCGATGCCGAAGGCGGGGCAGAGCCCGAGAGCTACCAAAGCTGGCCCGCCCCTCAGGTCGCACTCGTCGTCACTGGCAATCAGTATGGCTACATCGAGCCTTGCGGCTGCACCGGCCTCGAAAACCAGAAAGGTGGGCTCGCTCGAAGGATGACATTTTTTAGCCAGCTTAGCGCCCTCGATTGGAAATTGGTCCCTGTCGATGCCGGTAATCAGGTTCGGCGTTTCGGGAGGCAATCGGAGGTGAAGTTCCAGGCCACCGCGAATGGCCTTCAGCAAATGGGCTATCAGGCGGTCGGTTTCGGGCCAAATGACCTGAGCCTGGGGGTCGGGGAGTTGGTAGCCGTTGCCGCCGCGGACGATCCACAAAAAGGGCTATTCGTCTCGGCCAACGTGACTTTGATCGACCCGTCGTTAACAGCAAAGTACAAGGTCATCGAATCGGGAGGCCGACGGATCGGCGTGACTTCCGTTCTCGATCCCTCCGCCGTCGAAAATGCCGGGGGGGAAATCGAAGTTACTGAACCCGAGTCGGCGGTGGCGGAGTCGTTACGAGGGATGGCATCGGGGCAGGCCGACTTTCGGGTCCTGATGTTCTACGGGGAGGAAAAAAAGGGGATTGAGATCGTTACCAAGACTCCTGGGTTCGACCTGTTGGTGATCGCCGGCGGCTATGGCGAGCCTACCTATCGTCCCCAAGAGATCGTCGGCAGCAAAACCCGTTGGATCGTCACCGGAAACAAAGGCATGTATGCCGGAATCGTCGGGATTTATCCCGATCAGCCGTTTCGATATGCCCGCGTAGCGATGACGCACGACTTCGAAGATGCGCCTGCCATGCGTCAATTGATGGCGAACTACCAGGACCAGCTCAAGGCATTAGGCCTTTCCGGTCTCGGTTTGCGACCGATCGCACATCCTGCCGGGGATCGCTTTGTCGGCTCGAAGATTTGTGGAGAGTGCCATACGACCGCCTATGCCATTTGGGAGGGGACGCCTCACTTTCGAGCTACCGATGACATCGTCAAGCCAGGGGAGAGGGGTGATGTTCCTAGGCACTTTGACCCCGAGTGCATCAGTTGCCACGTTACCGGTTGGAACCCGCAGAATTACTACCCCTATGAATCGGGATACCTTTCGCTGGAGGATAGCAGCCATCTGAAGGGGAATGGGTGTGAAAACTGCCACGGACCCGGCGAGAAGCATTCCCAGGCCGAGCGGGAGAACTCCGGGGTTGAGGAAGCCCAGCGAGACCTGCTGAGGGTCGCGATGAGATTGCCTCTTGAGAAGGCGAAGGACCGTTGTCTGGAATGCCATGATCTGGATAACAGCCCCGATTTTCACAAAGACGGGGCCTTCGAGGACTATTGGGCAGAGGTCGCGCACGAAGGGCTCGATTAATTTCCATCCACTGGGGGATGAGGTTTTTCGTGCTGACGATGCCTAACGATTTCCCCTTCGATCAGGTAGATCGTGTCTTCGGCGAGGCTTGTTGCCAGATCCGCGACCCGCTCGATGTTTCGTGCGGCACTGAAGCAATGCACCCCTGGGATGATCTGGTCTCGGGAGGTGCTCATCACTTGCTGCAGGTGTTCGATGATCACCCGGTTCAATTCATCGACGACGTCGTCATCGCGGATCACCTCGCGTGCCTTATCGGCGTTGCCGGTGACGAAAGCATCAAGTGCCCCGCGGACCATGGAGATCGCTTCCGTCACCATATCGTTGAGCTCTTCAGGAACGGTGAACGTGGGGAACATATCGAGATCAATCGCGCGCTCGGCGATGTTGCAGGCCAAGTCGGCCATTTGCTCGATCTCCGAGTTGATCTTGACGATGGTGATGACCTCACGCAAATCCGACGCCACAGGCTGATGTAAAGCGAGCAATTTGAGGCACTCTTCCTCCAATTGGACCTCACGCTGATCGACCGTCGCGTCACTGCTGATCACGCGGCGGGCGAAATCGACCCTCCGTTCGACCAAGGATCTTACCGCCAGGTCGATCATCTGCTCGACGATGCCGAAGAGTGACAGCAGTTCTTCGCGTAAGGTGATCAGGCCACGTTGCAGGTGTTTAGACATTTGGCCAATTTTCTCGCTTGTTGCTTGTTTATCGAACCGATCGCGTATTGATCGACGTCGCGGCAGTCTCGTGGTGATAGGGCTCGAGGTGCACCAGGACGTCTTTGACCAGGGCAAACCCGTTGATCAAACGGTTCTTGACATCGTGGCTAATTCGGTGACCCTCATCGACGGTCATCAGCGGGTTGACTTGGATGTGGATGTCTACGAGGTATTCGATCCCGGTCTTGCGGACCCAGAGCTTTTCCACAGCCGATACCCCAGGGACCGATGTGGCAAGCCCGCGGACCTGCGCGACAAGATCCGGATCTGCTTGTGGGTCCAAGAGATCGCCCGTCGATTGTTTTAGCAGTTTCACGCCGGACCACATGATGGCCCCGACCACACAAAGTGCAGCCCCGCCATCTGCCCAAGCATAACCGGGACCTGCCCAACGCACAGTAGCAAGGCCAACGACGACAGCCAGTGAACACATCGCGTCGCTTCGGTGGTCCCAGGCGCTGGCGAGCATCGCGGAGGAACCGGTCTGGATCGCCACCCGGCGGTTGTACCAATAAAGCCATTCCTTCAAGATCGCGTTTCCCCCGGCTATCCAGAGTGACCAGACCGGAGGTATCGGGCGTGTTGCGGTCAATAATTGCATCGCCTCCACGCCCAGATAGATACCGGTGCCGATAATCACCAACGCGATGTAGGCGCCCGCGACCGCTTCCACACGCGTATGGCCGTACGGGTGTTCTTCATCGGCCGGAAGTTGTGCGTACCACAGCGCGGCCAGGGTGACGACTGAAGAGAGCGAATCGCCTAGCGAATTGATCGCGTCGGAGACGAGAGCGAATGAACCGCCGATCATGCCGCCTGTCAGCTTCACCGCACCAAGGAAGAAATTCGCGGCCAAACCTACCAGGGTGGCGCGGATCGCCCGTGTGTAGAGCGGCTTCGGCGAGGCGGCCAGATCTTCGGTCATCGGGATGGGGTATTGCTGGGTAAATCGAGCATCTTGCGCAAATCCGACTCGAATGCGTCGGACCAATTCCGGATCGCTAAGGTCGGGCCGATGGGCCCTCGCAAAGCGATCTTCGGGTCGGGAAGTTTGACGTCTTCCTTGCCGATACGAATCCGCGGTGCCTTTGTCTCTCGAGGGATCCCGAACGTGTCGCACAGAACGGCGATCAAGTCGACGAATTGCTGCTTGGCGGCCTGCTGTTCCACCAAAGAAGTCGTTTTACCGCCGGCCCAGATCGATGCCGCTGCTGTCAGACCGCTGGCCGCGAGAAGCTCCGAAATCGAAGCCGACGCCAAGACCGTTGCTCCCATGTCAAGCGGCAACATCAACACGGCCGTGAACGCGGTCAACAGCACCAGCAATGGGATCGAAGTCAATTTCCCTTTTTCGACCCAAGAGACTTTCGACCACATGTCACGACACGCCTCTTCGAGTTCATAGGGATCAAGTGCGGTAAAGTCATCCCGATCGTAGCGATGGATCGCGGTTCTGCAGGCCTCGGACCACGGGGAGTTGTCCTCCCAGTGTGCCAACGGATGGGTTTCGGCTTGCTGTCGGATCAGCGTTTGAAGCTTCTCAGGTGTCATCAAGCTCCCGTAATCCCCTCGCCGCAGACGCCCTCGTAGCGCCTCCGCCTTATCCTCCAAGGCTTGTGTCGGAAGCCATTTGCGGAACCAATCGCCCGCACCGCCGACGACACGACGATACTTCGTGCTCAGCCCAACGCTCCATCTCGCGTACCAAGGTGCGGTGTTCGCAAATGTGACCGTCAATTGTTCGACGATCCGTTGGTTCTGATGCAATCGCAAACGCTCGATACCGCCGCCGTCACCCCGCTGCGCAAAAACATCCAGCCCCACCTTGGTCATGCATGCCCTGGCGTTGCGTAGCCGTTCTTCTTGCGTCGAAAGTTCCTGCAGTATCCGTTCCCGCCCTTTATCCCAGATCGCGGTGCGGACGTTCGATGCGAGTGCGGCCCTGAAGCGTTCGAATAGCTCGCCACGATCGAGCTTCCGTGGGAGGGAGACCAGCAACCTGTCTGTGGAGATCCCGTTTGGCGGGTTCTGGTCTGCTCGTTCCGAAAGCTTGAAAAAGATCGGCAAGTCCTCGCCATCTTCCAGTGGTGGCGCTACCGAGTTATGCAACCCACGGGGAATGAATGGGGCGTTGCTCGCAACGTCAAAGTCATAGGCCGCGAAGATCGCTTCGACCTGATGATGCCGCATCATCGGCTGAAAAGTTTGAAAGACCTGGTGCGGAAGTTGCTCGCGAGATCGCACCTTATTGATCGCCAACATCCTGGGGACCCCAGGCATCAGATCCCCTGCGATTCGCATCAACTCCCCGAGCGTCACATCGCGGCACTGCTCGGCCGACGCGACTACCATGAACGCGGAGCAGAGGGTCGAGGCCCGGCCCAGAACCTTTCGCCGATCGCCCGGCGATCCGAGCCCAAGGATCTCGTCCGAAACGATGTCGGGGCAATCGAGCAGTCCGACCCCCGCGGTGTCGAGGGCGGGGTCGGTCGCGACAAGTGGGATCGATAGGGAGTCCTTCCCTCCATCGCGATTGCTGTATTGGCGATGGGCCTTTTCAGGGGAGTCTGCAAGGGCCTCAGGGGCATGTCCAAAGGTTTCGGCTAGCCTTTCCTGCAGCAAGTCCCATAACGATGGGTCGGATCTCCAGCGCTGCGGTAACCATAAGACGAACCGATGGGTGCCTTGGGCATTGCCCACGCCTCTCAGGGTTCGGGTGCGTCCCTGTGGGCTTAAAAAGGTCGAAACGAGGCTTGTTTTACCGCTGTTGAGCATGCCGGCGATGGCGATCACAGGATAACTCACCAGCTCCGTTGCCCCTTGCCAGGCGTTTCCCGCCGTCATCACCTCGGATGCCGTGGGCGGATCGATTCTCCTGAGCGCCGACATGAAGCTTTCCTGTCCGACATCGGGAAAGCTTTGCTTAACAGCAGCACGTTGGTCCGTGGCTTCGAGCAGCCCCGTCAGCTTTCGCCAGTCCACGTCGACGCTCCTGACGCCATTCGATTTACCGGTACCGAACATCTCGATCCTATGGAAACTGGTATTCCGGATTTTCCGGATCAAAGTCGGCGTCTGACAGGCCGACATTGGTTCGGATGTCGAGATAGGTGTAGGATTCGACGAGATCCCCCGGTGCGGGCGGAGTCTTGGGGTCCGCTCCCTTTTTCGGATCGGGTCGCCAACCGTAGGCCGAATAGCGGATCGGGAGTTGGGTTCGGGGATCGAACCAGATTTCAGCCCGTGAAAAATCGTCAGCTTTTCCTGAAGGCTTTCGCCTTAGGACTTCGATGCGGTCGCAAACGAGCCCCTCCAGTTCCAACCCCTGCATAACGCTAACGCTCACGTCGGAATTATCTAGGTCTTGGCGGCCGCGGGCTACAAGTTTCTCCAGTAGGTTTGTCAGGCCGATTTCCGTGATGGGATACCTTTGCCCTTGCATCGCTATCAATCCGGTTGGTTCGAGTCGTAAGCTCATCAATCCTAAAATCCCGGCTTCATGAACGACCATTTTTGCATCGTGTAGGTCTTCTGCCCAAATCACTTCCCGGCCGGCGAAATTTGAGGGACTTTCGAATCGCAGGTAGACACGCAACGGATGTCGAACGTCGGGGGCTTCAGGCCGATGGGGGCACTGGACTTTTATCGCGATCCTCTGGGGGTCTCCGAGCTTACCGTTGATCGCTTCCTGTTTGACGAGTGTCGCCGTGTAATCCCCCACCCGGACTCGAAATCGATCCAGGGACTGTTCGGCAAGGGATAAAACCTCCGCCATTCCCCACGGCTGGCCGCCTTGCAGAGGCGATTCACCGTTTGGGACCGATCCCGAATCTTCGCTCGGCCTTCCACATTCGGCGGTCGGTGTCGGCCTTAACACGGCCGCTTGCGGCCGCGAATAACGCGACCCAACCGAACTGCCGATGGCGATGCCTGTCATGAGACCAAGCCCGAACCACAAAAATGCGCGGAGGCTTCTCCTCGGCGCACTAGAGTTAGCCCCAAACATCCTGATCGGGGTCAGAACTGACCGCCCTGTTGCTGCAACTGCTGGAGTTGCGCCTTTTGCCCTTCCCGAATGGCAGCACCGACTAGGCTCAGTAGGCCTTCGCCGATTTCGATCACGCTCGATTGTCCGTTGGGGATCGGCTTCGTCGTCACGTTAATGAAATCGAACTCGTTCGACCTTGCTACGGCGTCGATCATCGCGGTGAGCATGTCGTTGGCTTTTACGGATTGGGCTAACCGAAGCAACGGCAAGGTGCGGATTCGCATCTGCCCGAGGGGGCGTTCGCTCAGGTCACCTTTGTCCGCGCCGGCAGAGTCGATCAGCTTTTTCATCATCTCGGTGGAATCTTTGCCTACCCCGAAATAAACCGCTTGCTGGGCCGTCCCCAGATGGATCACGGCCTGTGGCCCCAACAGCGAGATCAGCTCGGTTTTGTCGGCGGGGATATTTATCGTGATCGAGTGCATGGCCACACCATTGTAGGTCGACTCGTTGAATTTGAATTGCGGCGGATCGGGAATCTGCTGCAGTTTGGTCGCCAGTTTCTGGACCCATTCGGCCATCGCGGCGCCGCTGTAGAGGAAGCCCCCCCCCGCCACGCGGAAGACACCGTCATCGGCCACGACCACCACCCCCAGATCGCTTTTCCCTTCCTTCATCGTCTTCATGGCGATGTTGACCAACCCCTGCAGCATCTCTTCGATTTCCCCTTTGACATCCTCGGGAATTTGCTCCTGTTCATCGAGGGTTTTCGAAAGTCCCGTCATGCCGGTATTCACCGCCTGTTCGAACATCTCGATCGTCGCCGGCGGGATCGAGGTTGCGGAGTGATAGCGGACCGGAGAGTTCGCGTTCAGGACCAGCGAATAAGCCGACGGGATCGACTTTTGTGCGTTGTTCTGGGTGGCCAGGGATGTCCCTTCGATCGCCTGCCACTGGGTATCGACGTTGATCATTCGTTTGGTCGGATTGATGTTCAGGCCGAACATTAATTCGTCTGTTTCGAGCAACGTCTTCTTTAGCTGTTCGACTTGCTTCATGCTCATCGCGATCGCCTCTTCATCGACGTCCGCCTGATTCGCCAAGGCCTGCTCAAGGCCTTGCTTCATCTGCTGCTGCAACTGTTCTGCGATCATCTCGCGGAGCGGCAAAGGCATATCGCCCAAGTTGACCCGCACGCCAATGTCATAGTTGTCGCCCATCCCCTGCAGCATCGTCTGGGGATCTGCCGGGACGAAATTCAAAGCGTCGCGGTTGTTCGAGGCGACTGCCCAAGCCCCGACTTGACGGACGTAGATCAAAGCGTTTCCCGCGGCAACCACAAGGGTGCCGTCGTCCAGCTTATCTGCAGGCCCGGTTTGGCCTTCCAGTCGCTTGAGCATCAGTTCGACATCCGTGGTCGGGATCAAACCGATCGGCTGAGGCGTGCCGTTGATCAACGGCACCAGCACCGCAACGGGGCGGGCAGTGTCCAACCCCTGGGTGAAACTCCCCGCCATCATCCCGAAGAGGCCGCCGAATTGTGGCTGGCCAACGGCGCCCGAGATGTAATTGATGTCCGCGGTGAGCTTGTTCATCGATGCCAGCGTGACGACCAAAATCGGGTCGGTGGCGGCGGCCACCCCAGGGGCGTTGGGCGAGGCCGGTTGTGTCTTGTCTTGCCCCCAGGCTGGGGTGTTGGTATGCAAAAAAACACTGGTGAATAGCGAGAGGACCACCAGAGGGGTCGCCAATCCTAGGCGACGACACGACCGTGAGCGATTCATCGATACATTCCTTTTTGGGCGGCTGCGGGAGACGAGAAGCGGGCCAAAGATACTTCCAGAGCCAACAAGTTTAGCCGCTCCACCGGAGGCCGGACAAGCAACCGATGCGACAAACCCGACGCAATTCCTAAAAAACGCCCCCTTTCCCGACCGCGTCGTGGCCCCGGCTTCCGAGCCAACGCGTTAGGCAGGCGTGGACCTCGTCGCCGCTTAAGCTCTCGTGGGCTTCGAGGAGATCGGCCACTTCGGCAACGGTTTGCCAAAACGGTTCTTGGTCGGCCAATTCCCGAATTCTGCCAAGTGTCGTCTCGATCACTTTGGCGGCCCCGGCGGGGGAATTTGCTAGCCCCGCCGCTAGCCCTTGGGCGAGTCTCCAGTCGGCGTCCCACGGCGGGTGCCGATCGAGACGCCGATCGATCCCCGCGTAGGTCATTTCGAAGACCGGGCCGGCGAGCACCGCCATCAATTCCCTGATCATCAATTCGCTGGTCGAAAGCCCGCGGTGATGCCAGCGTATGGTCGTATCCCCATCGCGCAGCGGACCGTCGTCATCTTCCGGTTCTAAGGTGACCAAAACGACTTCTGCCCCTAACCAAGCTGCGACCACCGCATGTCCCGCTTCGTGATATGCCAGTTCGCTGATTTCTGGATCCGTCATCAGGTGATCATCGGGCCGATGAGGCCGTCAGTGCTCCTTGCGGCGACGATGGTTCATTCCGCAGGCCGCAGGTCGGAATGAATGACGCGGAAGGATTTGATTTCGCCAACGGAAAAACGGACTTTGACGATGCATTTGGAACCTCGGCCAGAAAGTGAAATGACCGTCCCGATGCCATGTCTCGGATGCGATACTTTCATCCCCTCGCGGAAAACGGCGGGCTGTTCGGACGACCGGCCGAGCATCTGGGCTGCGGTCAAAACGGGGGCGTGAGTGACTTGCGGGTTGCGCCGGGCCGTCGGTGCGGCTGGTAGCGCAGTCTTACTCGTGCCGCTGTCGAAGCGAAAGACCTCCTCGGTCTCCTCGACCGGAATGTCCCAAGACTCGGGGTATGAATCGTGTTCGAAAAAGTCTTCATCCGACGGCGAGTCGACCTGCCGGAGATCCTCCCTCGGCAATTCCATCAGGAACGGACTGGCGACCACAGGCCTGAAATCGCCATGGGTGTTTCGACATTGACAGTAACTGAGCTGCAGCCGATGGCGGGCGCGGGTGATCCCCACGAAAAGCAATCGACGCTCCTCTTCGATCTGGTCGTCGCTTTCTTTGCTCCGGGCATGCGGTAAGAGGTTGTCTTCGACCCCGATGACAAAAACACGCGGAAACTCAAGCCCCTTGGAGGCGTGGAGGGTCATCAGCGTCACGCGATCGCTCTCCTCTTGCCAATCGTCCGTCGCCGAAACCAATGCCACCTGTTCGAGAAATTCGTCGAGCGAACCGTCTTGTGGGTGTTGCGTGTCGTATTCCGCGGCCGCAGAAACGAGTTCATCGACGTTGGCCAATCGGTCGTTGTCTTGTTCGTCCTCGCCCGATTGTTCGAGGTACTGGCGGTATTTCGTTTCCTCCAACAGGAACTCGATCAGGTCTTCGACCGGGGCGGCCGCTTTGGCCCGGAGCGAATCGTACAGCGCGACGAATTTTCCGATCAGTGCCGCAGAGCGTTTTGGGATGGATTCGATCTTTGCCACGTGTCTGGCTGCTTCCAATAACGGCGTGCCGTGGCGGTCCGCGGCGCTCCTGAGTCGTTGCAGCGTCGTCGCCCCGATCCCTCGGGTAGGGACGTTGAGGATCCGTTCGAATGCGACGTCATTGGCGGGGTTGTTGATCAGATGCAGGTAAGCCAGGACGTCTTTGATCTCTTTGCGTTGATAGAATTCGACGCCGTTGACGATCTGATAGGGTAATCCACATCGACGCATCGCGTGCTCAATCGCCCGGGTCAGCGAGTTCATCCTGAAGAATACGGCAAAATCCCGAGGCCTTGCCTCACCATTGGCGATGGCATGCGAAATCTGATCGGCGATGTCATCGGCTTCGCTCCGGCCGTCACGGTAACACTTCAGGGTGACGGGCTCCCCTTCCGGGTTTGTCGTGAAGAGCTCTTTGTGTTTCCTGCGACGGTTGTGTCGGATCAGTTGGTCTGCGACGCGTAGGATATTCGGCGTGCTTCGATAGTTCTGTTCGAGCCTCACCGTTTTGACTTCGGGATAGTCCTTTTCGAAGTCAAGGATGTTGTTTAAGTTCGCGCCACGCCAGCCGTAGATCGATTGGTCCGGATCGCCTGTCACTGACAGATTCGGGTAATCGATCGACAACGCTCGGACGATGGCGTATTGCGCCAAGTTCGTGTCCTGGTATTCGTCGACGAGTATGTACCGGTATCGTGAGTCAAGCTCGGTACGGAGTTCTCCGTTTTCTCGCAGGAGTATGGCCGTATGCACTAGCAGGTCGTCAAAATCGACGGCGTTCGCGGTGATCAAAAGCTTCTGATAGATCGGATAGACCTGTTGGGCTACCCGTTCGTTGTGGCGGACTTGCATCCGTTTCATCTCATCGGCGGTGATCAGCTTGTTTTTCGCACGGCTGATCACCGATGCGACCGCCTCAGGTGAAGTGTGGGAGAGGGTTACTCCAGCCAACTCGCACGCCCGCTTCATCAACTGTTTGGAATCGTCCGTGTCGTAGATCGAATAGTTTTCGCCTAAGCCGATCATCGAACCGTAGCGACGGAGCAGCCGAGCACAGAAGCGGTGAAAGGTTCCCATGAAGACCGCTTGGCCGGGGGCCAGCGCCTCCACCCGCGAACGCATCTCCTCGGCCGCCTTGTTGGTGAAGGTGAGCGCCACGATTTGCCATGGCGGTATCCCGTGTCGAAGGAGGTTCGCGATCCGGTGCGTGACAACGCGGGTTTTACCACTGCCCGGGCCGGCGAGCATCAGGAGTGGCCCATCGATGTGATTGACCGCTTTCTGCTGCGGGTCGGTCAGACCGCTCAACAGGTCATCCATGAGTGATATCAGATTCTCGCGTCACGAAGGGTTCGGGCAAGCGATGACGGGAAACGATCATCGATATCAGCGTACCAAAGGGGCCGGCCGCTGACAGGTCAAAGCGGGATTTCGAGCTGCGACGGGGCCGGCCGAATCCCTTCGATGTATTTCCGGGTGCTGGCCCGCAGTTCCTCGATAATTTCGGGGTGCTGTTGGGCGACGTCCCATTTCTCGGAAGGGTCGACATCCAAGTTGAACAGGAGCGGCGGGTTATGTTCTGTCGGTTCGTCCTTCCCGGTGTAGGACGCCTGGGTGACGAAATGCGCCTTCCAGGGGCCTTTTCGGATCGCTAGGAGCCGCGTCTCGCGGTAATAAACCACCTCATCACGGGGGGCGGGAGAAACCCCTTGGAGCATTCCGGTCAGGTCGAAGCCGTCGAGGGGGCGGTCGTTCGGGAGTTGGCCCCCCGCGATGTTGATCGAGGTGCAAAAGATGTCCATGGTCGTGGCTAAGGCGGCCGTCACTTGACCGCCTGGGATCGCCCCGGGGTGCCAAGCGATCGCCGGGACCCGCATGCCTCCCTCCCAGGTGGTTCCCTTGCCGTCCCGTAGCAGCCCGGCGGAGCCGCCATGACTATCGAAACTGAGCCACGGTCCGTTGTCGCTGGTGAACCAGACGATGGTGTTCCGTTCCAGGTTCAATACCCGGAGCGTGTCGAGGATTTGGCCGACTCCGGCGTCGATCTCTTCCACCACGTCTCCGTACAAACCTCTTAAACTTCGACCCGTGAACTCAGCTGAACGAAACAAAGGGATGTGCGGAAGGTTATGGGGCAGGTACAGAAAGAACGGCCGGTCTTGGTGACGCCGGATGAAGTCGATCGCTTGTTCCGTGTATCGACGGGTGATCGTTGTCTGGTCTGCCGGGCGTTCGATGACCGTGTCGTTCCGCATCAGCGGGACGTCCCAATAGCCGATCTCGGGTTTCCAGAAGGCTTCTTTCCCCGCCGGGGCACCCTTCGAGCGGTCCATGTCGTTGGAGTAAGGGATGCCGAAATACTCATCGAAGCCATGCCGTGTCGGCAAGAATTGGGGGAGGTGACCGAGGTGCCATTTGCCGATGCAGGCGGTGGCATAACCGAGCCCGTGCAGCGTTTCGGCCAAAGTGATTTCCGCCGCCGGGATACCGCCCCCCGAATCTGGGAAGAGGACTCGTCGGCGATCGCTGCACATGCCGCTTCGAATCGGAAGCCTACCCGTCAAGAGTGCGGCGCGGCTGGGCGTGCAGACCGACGCCGCAGAATAGAACTGCGTGAAACGGACCCCCTGGGCTGCCATGCGGTCAAGGTTGGGCGTGCGGATCGTCGGATGCCCGTAACAACCCAAATCACCGTACCCTAAATCGTCCGCGAGGATCACGATGATGTTAGGCCCGCGCTCTGACGCCGAATTCAGCCGGCAAGCCATCATCGCCACCATCCCGACTACGTATCCCCATCCCTTCCGACCTAGTTGGGTTCTCCTTTCGGTTCGCATTCGCTGGGCTCCGAGGTTGGTGATTAGGCGTCCGGACCGCTTGGGGCTTTCTGGCCGACTGGGCTCAAATGCCTTGCTCAAGCGACCGTTCGAAAGCGGCAATGATCCGTTCGTGCGCGTCTTGGCCGCGGGCGGCGTCAATGACAGTATTCACCTGCAACTCGCTGGTATTGATCATCTGAATGTTGATTTGGGCGTCGGCCAGAGTCTTGAAGAGGATCTGGGCCACCTGAGTGTGGCTCCGAAGCCCGATCCCACTGACGGTCACTTTGACGATCCCACCGGCCGCTTGGGCGGAACGCATTTTGAACCGTTCGCAAAGTCGTTTAGCGACTTCCAAGCCGTGCGTTAAATTCGTCTCGTCGGTCGTGAAGCTGATGCTGGTCGACCCTTCCAGGCCATCGATCCCTTGGACGATCATGTCGACAAGGATACCGGCCTTGCCGATCTCGTCAAAGACATCGGCGGCGATCCCCGGTCGGTCGGGGACTCCGTGCAGGGTCACCCGGGCTTGGGGGCCCGAAACGGCGATTCCTGTCAGCATCAACCCTTCCAGGGCATCGGCTCGCAGCCGCGCTATCAACGATTCGACATCCGCAGCCCGAGCCCGCTCGGCCCGGATCTGTTTCCAGGTCTTGGCGTCCGGCGGGAGCTTGTCCAGCCCAAAGGTCTCGTGGACCGCGCGGAGGGCCTTGTCCGCCTGATCCCTTGAAACCAACGCCGAGATCTTGATTTCGCCGGTGGTGATCATTTGGATGTTGACGCCCGCATCGGCCAGGGCGCGAAACATCCGGGAAGCGACGTTGGTCTGGGTCGCCATCCCGGCGCCGACGACGGAGACCTTGGCGACCTGGTCGTCATGCTGCACACCGGCGGCCCGGATCCGTTCGGCCGGTTCCTTCACCGCTTCCAAAACGGCCTGCAACTCTCCTGCAGGTACGGTGAACGAGATGTCGGCCAAGCCGTTCTCGCCGACGTTCTGGACGACCATGTCGACGGCGATCTTCCGCGCGGCGATCGCTGAAAAGATATCGAGACTGGTGCCGGGGACATCGGGAACCCCGAGGACCGTCACCCTTGCCTCGGCTCGGGTGAGGGCCGCCCCGCTAACCGGCACGTTGCGTGACTCGGGTTCGGCCACGATCATCGATCCCTCAATGTCCGAAAAGCTGCTTCGGACGTGTATCGGGACACCGAACTTTTTGGCGAATTCGATCGAACGGCTATGCATCACGCCCGCGCCGAGGCTGGCCAGTTCCAACATTTCGTCGTAACTGATGACACCGACCCGGCGGGCTTCGGGCAAAAGTCGCGGGTCGGTCGTATAAACGCCATCGACGTCGGTGTAGATCTCACAAGCATCCGCCCCCAGCACGGCTGCCAAGGCCACCGCGGTGGTGTCACTGCCGCCGCGGCCCAGCGTCGTGATGTTGAAGTCGTCATCAATCCCCTGGAACCCGGCGGCAATGACGATGTATCCCTGGTCAAGGAGCGTTCGGATCCTGGTCGTATCGATCGAACGGATCCGGGCTTTCGTGAACGTGTTGTCGGTCCGAATGCCCAGTTGACCGCCGGTCATGCTGACCGCTTTCGAGCCAAGTGAGTCGATCGCCATCGCGACCAAGGCGACGCTGACCTGCTCCCCGGTGCTTAAAAGCATGTCCATTTCGCGGGCCGGAGGCCGGCTGCTCACTTGATTGGCCAAGTCGATCAAATGGTCGGTCTGGTGTCCCATCGCACTGACCACCATCAGGACCTGGTTGCCTTCCCTTTGGGCGCGGATCGCTTTGCGGGCTGCCGCGCGAATTTTCTCAGGATCGGCAACGCTCGTGCCGCCAAATTTTTGAACGATCAGGGGCATGTCTAATCAAACATGGGGTGTGTAAAGGTCGAAAAACGGATCGTTGAACGGGTCGGAAAGCCGTACGGAGAGGCCCCCTTGGGTTTGTGCCCCACGGGCCGTCGCCCTGAGATCGATCAGCCTACGAATTGGCCGATCAGATCCCAACCCTTGTCGAATTTCCAGCCGCTAGCCGCGGCATTCGCTTCGTCATACGCGTTTTGGCCATCCGGCGCGATCCCCGACCCTGCCATCAGGAACGGTACGTTGCCGTGACTGTGTTTCTTTGTTGAACAAGGCGTCGGGTGGTCTGGCGAGACCAGCACGCGATACTCCCCGAACGTCTCTAACTTTCGCACGATCGGACCGACGATCGCTTCGTCGATCCGCTGTAACGATTCGATTTTCGCATCGGGCCGACCCTCATGAGAGGCTTCATCGGGGGCCTCGATGTGGACGCACACAAGGTCGTAGTGGTCGAGCGCATCGACCGCGTATCTTCCTTTCGCGTCGTAGTCGGTATCGAGATAACCTGTGGCGCCGGGTACTTCGATCCTTGGCCACTGGATCAAAGCGGCGATCCCACGAAGCAGATCGACGGCGGTAATCATCGCCCCGCGGATTCCGAATCGGGACTCGAAACTTGGAAGCTTGGGCGCTTCGCCCAACCCCCATAGCCAGAGGTTGGTAGCTGGCGAATGCCCGTGGGAGACACGACGCGTATTGACCGGGTGCTCGCGGAACAGGTCGCAGGATCGCTCCATCAACGATACCAGCAGGTCGCTGCCCGGGCCTCGAGGATAGTCGTGGTCTACGGGCAGGTCAGTCAAGTCGTGTGGGGCTCGCGTGCGTGTATAACGCGAGAAAGGGGCTGCCGCACCCGGTTTGCCCCGAAAGATCAACAGGTTTCGGTAACTGACACCAGGGATGAACCGAAGTTGTTCTGGAAGAATGCCGAATAACTCGGCCGGTGACGAGCGATCGACGAGAAATTCTTGGGCCGAAGCGAGCAGCTCCGTAGCTTCTGCGGTGCTCACGTGGTCGGCGGTGAAGTCGACCATGATTTGGTCCCGGACCGTCACCAGGTTACAGCGGACTGCCCAGTCTCCAGGTGCAAGTTCGATCCCTTGGGCGGCCGCTTCCAGCGGGGCACGCCCGGTGAAATAAGTATCGGGGTCGTAACCCAACAGACACAGGTTAGCGACCTCCGAGCCTGCCGGGAGGTGAGCCGGCGTGTTGTTGCTCAGGCCGACCCTGCCCGACGCCGCCAAACGGTCCATGTTCGGGAGGTGAGCCGCTTGCAACGGGGTCATCCCCCCCAATCCTTCGATCGATTCGTCGGCACAGCCGTCGGGGATGATGATGGCGTATTTCATGGGTAACTGGTGAATGATGGACGATTTGCCGCTAGCTCGTGCTCCAAGTCAGTAGCGGTCAAAGTACCGAGTATAGACACCCGGACGATTTCGGTCAGGCCGGGTTCCGGGTTGCGCGGGTATACTATCATTCTTTGACGCCAGTGCGAATCGTTACCCTATTGTGGCTCGCACGCCGCGTCCGGAACGCGGCCGGTTGAGCTTAGTGCGTGGCTTGGTGTCGGCCAAAGCAGGTACGATCGCCGGTAAGCTATCGTCGCGTCTCGAATTGGCCAGGGGGCCGGAGATGCTTGGTCGCTTGTCGCACGAAGAATCTTCATCACCCGCGGCGGCCGCCAACCCCAAAAAGTCGCCACTGTTCTCGAAATCGGAGGAAGTACAATGCGGGTCGCGGAAGTGCTCGGTCGGGCTGTTGCTGAAAAAACGTGGATCGTCGATTTACGCCGCCGCCTGCATCAGATACCGGAGTTGCGGTACCAGGAGTTCGAGACAAAACGATTGGTCCTGGAAACGTTGCGGGAAATCGGTATCTCGTCGCCGATCGAGATGGCCGAAACGGGGCTCGTTGCCACGGTGGGGAGTGGGGACGGGCCATGCGTCGCCTTGCGAGCCGACATGGATGCCCTGCCGATCCAAGAATTGACCGACGTTCATTTCCGTAGCCAGCGTCCAGGGGCGATGCACGCCTGTGGTCACGATTGCCACACGGCGATGCTCCTTGGGGCGGCCAAGATTCTCAAATCGATCGAGGATGACCTGCCAGGAAAGGTGAAACTTATTTTCCAACCGGCGGAGGAGGGCGGGGCAGGTGCGGATCGGCTGATCAACGAAGGGGCCCTCGACAACCCTAAGGTCGACCGAGTTTTCGGCTTGCACGTTTGGCCCACCTTGCCAACGGGCCAAATCGCCAGCAGAGGAGGAGTTCTTTTGGCAGCAGCCGGCGAGTTCCGTTTGACCGTTCGCGGGCGTGGGGGGCATGCCGCTTTCCCGCACATCACTCACGACCCGATCGTGGCGATTTCTCAGATCATCGGGGCATTCCAGTCGATCGTCGCCCGCGAGTCAGACCCGCTTTCGCCGACCGTCCTGAGCGTCACCTCGGTCCATGGAGGAACGGCCTACAACGTGGTGCCGGGTGAGGTCGTGGCGAGTGGTACGATCCGGTCGCTCCGTACCGAAGAGTTACATCGGATACGCGAGGCGATGCGACGGGTCGCGGAGAACATTGCCCGCGCGATGCGCTGTGAGGCGGTGTTGGAGGATCAGCCTGGAGATCCCGACTATCCGGCCACCGTCAACACCCCCGAGTGTTGGGAGACCGCAAAAACGGTCGCGGCCGAATTTATCTCCCGGTCCGACATTCATGAGATCTCACCCGTCATGGGTGGTGAGGACTTCGCCTTTTATTTGGAAAAGGTCCCGGGCTGTTTCGTGGCCCTCGGGATTCGCAACGATGCGATCGGCGCGAATCACTTTGTGCACACCCCTTTTTTCAAGGTTGACGAAGAGGCGTTGCCGTTGGGCGCCGCGATGCACGTCGGCTTCGCATTGCGATCGCTAGAAGAGCTGATCGGCTGAACGCTATTGCTGGGGTGTGACCCACAACTGCTGTCTCGGCCTGGGTGGTGCTCAGGCCGCGACGCGCACACAAGGCATCCGATGGCTGGCGTCGGATGGCTATCGAGAACGCGAGTCTTAGCGGCACTAACGGTTTTTCTCCCGTTCTTCGATCCGTTTGGGAAAGTCGACGGCGACCAGTTTTTGAGTCGCGGCGTCCCAAGCATATTCTTGGTAGTACGGGAGCATGGCCAACCAGATCCCATCGGGTTGCCCGGGCTTGATGATCTCGCGCACGAACTCTGCATGCGTGAGAGGTTTCGGGTCCTTGATGCTCGACGCGTTGCGAATTTGGATCGCCTGTTCCACCGCTAAGGCACCTAGTTTCGCAACCGAGGTCCGATAGGCATCGGCCTGTTGAAGGAGCGGGTTGGTGGCACTGATTTCGCTGCTGGCGACCTGTCCTCCTGAGGCGATCGCCTCCTCCAGGGCCAAGACGTTCTGCGTCTTTTCGTTAATCGTCTTGCGAGGGGCTGCCTCTTGGGGTGGCGCGGCTGTCGCGTCGTTGACTTGTGGGGCCTCTTTCGCCGGTTCGTTCTGCGCCGCCGGCGGGACTGGCTTGAAACATCCTGTGGCCGCGGTCGCTGAAATCAAGCAGATCACTAGGTAGGGAATCTTCATCAAGTCCTCCTTTCGAAAACGGGGCGAAATCAATAGCAAAGCGATCCCGACCCGACTCCACGCGCCGCTGACGGGAACCGGTAGCCGGTCCCCGCCCCGCGGATGACGAATCGTTTTGGTTCGCCAAGCCCCTCGGTTCGCTTGGCACCAAGGGGAAGCGAATCTCAGGCGACCGGGAATTTGTACTTGCCCGGGCTTAAAACTTCTTCGGTAACCGGGGTCTCCCAACTGTAGCTCTTGGGGCTGAGGTCTTGAGGGCTCTTGGCAACTTGATCATAAGTCAAGACCTCACCGCTGTAACATACTTCCCGGCCAAGGATTGCCATCATCGTACTTCGACACATGTACTCACCGTTGTTGATCCTCGGCTGCTCGCCGCGGATCGCGCGGAAGAGTTCGATGTGCTCCTGGTCATACATGTTGACGCTCTTGCCGGTGAACTTCCACGGGCTTTCCCCTTCGATTTGGTGGGCCAAGACTTTGGCGGTCCCTTTGGTCCCGTGGATGAAATCTTCGGTTTGGTTAAAGGTCCCGTTAAACTGGCGGGTATAGGCGTGGGTTTTTGAGCCATCGGCCCATTCGTAGATCACCGCAAAGTGGTCGTAGATGTTCCCTTGGGTCGCTTCGCTACGGGTTTGGCGGCCCCCCATGCCATAAGCCTTGACCGGGGGCTCGTCGTGTCGAAGCCACATCGCTTTGTCGAGGCTGTGGATAAATTGCTCGACATAGTGGTCGCCCGAGAGCCAGGTGAAATAGTACCAATTGCGGCATTGGTACCTCATCTCGCTCTCTCCTGGCTGACGGGGCCGGATCCAGACCGGCGAAGTCAGGTAGTTGGCCTGAGTCGAGATCACGGTACCGATCGCCCCGTCGTGGATTTTCGCCATCGTTTCACGAACCCCTTGGTCGTAACGCCAGCAGAGGCCGCTGACGACGTTCAAACCTTTTTTGTCCGCTTCTTCGCAGGCCTTCATGACCCGTCGGACGCCAGCAGCATCGGTGGCGATCGGTTTTTCGGCGAAAATGTGCTTCCCCGCTTTGACGGCCGCTTCGATTTGCATCGGGCGATAATGGGGGGGGGAAGCCAAGAGGACGACATCGATATCGCTGTTGAGGACTTTTTCGTAACAGTCAAAGCCGACGAAGCAGTGGTCGTCATCGACCTTGAATTGGTCGGGGTTGCGCGGCCCTAGCGAACTGCGGGCGACCTTGATCGAGTCTTCGAAAAGGTCACCCAGGGCGACGATCTGGACGTCTTTACCGGCGTTCATGGCGTTGATTGCCGCACCGTTGCCGCGACCGCCACACCCCACCAGACCGACACGGATCACGTCGTTTCCGGTCTGCACGGCACGTGCGGATGACGGGATGACTGCCGCGGCGGCGGCCCCGGCGGCTACAGTCGTTTGCAGGAATGTGCGACGGTCGGTTGGATTGGTCTGTGCCATGATCGGTCTGCTCCGAAGATAGGGATGGCGGAGATACCTGCCGCCTGTAGAAATGGTGGAGGGGAATGGGTTCGCGAGCTGGCACGCGATTTCCCGTCCCCGCTAAGATGATCGCTAGCGGTGGTGCGTGCAACCGAAGGGGGGACAGAATCGTGCGGGGAGACCGGTTTTCCTGGGGAGTCGAACGACGTGGCTGATTTGCCGAATCGGGATGTCGGTCCCGGAAGAAGGGGCGTTTTTTACCAACCGGAGAAACTTTCGGAATTGGCTCACGAGCTTTTAGGTGCCGCTTTAACCGAGCAGGAGATCCGGCTCCGTCAGCAACGGATCCATTACGAAGTTTTGCAATTAAGCCGTTCGATGGAGTCGCCAAATTTTAAGCGGTTCGATTCGGATGACCTGCGTCGCATGGCAATGCTTTACGACCGCGAGTTTTTCGGGGCGAAGCTTCTGGGGTCGATCGGAAGGGATCGGGTCCGCTTCGGCCTGTCGTCGAGGATGACCCGAATCGCCGGAAAATTGGTAACCCATTTCCCGCCGAAAGCTCGCGGCCGGGCCGACGAACAGGCCGGCCACCGACCCGATCATCGGAGCTTCGAATTGATCCTATCGTCGACGCTTTTATTCCAAGCATTCGGGGACGTCGATCGACCGATCACCGTGACCGGTTTGCGATGTGTTAATCGCTTGGAGGCGATGCAAAGGGTCTGCGAACATGAGCTGGTCCACCTGATCGAAATGTTTTTTTGGAACGACAGTTCGTGCAGTCAGGGTAGGTTTCAGGGCATCGCGAAAAGGTTCTTTGGTCACACCGAACACCAACACGACCTGATCACTCAGAGCGAAAGGGCGGCCAGGAATTTCGATGTGCGTGTCGGTTCACGGGTAAGGTTCCTCCACGAAGGGCAGGAACTCGTCGGTTGGGTCAATCGGATTACCAAGCGGGCGACCGTTTTGGTGGAAGACATTCGTGGCGAGAGGTTCACCGATGGCAAACGCTACTTAAGGTTTTACGTGCCGCTGGAACGGCTGAGGCTCTTGCCCACTTCTCTGCCGCGCTAAGATAAACGCGAG
>Ga0082207_1000293_pt1 | contig 29299 bp, 26 predicted proteins | sample LakMenEpi10Aug09_FD_71540 | JGI IMG/M metagenome (GOLD analysis project Ga0082207, IMG submission 71540)
GAACGCAGCGGCGGATCAGTTTCAGCATTTTTAGATTGGCTAGATGTCGCATCAGATGAAGAGGGCGGCCTAAAGGTTGGAGCCCCTGAAGTACGCACAGATGTGGTCCAAATCCTCACCGTTCACATGGCTAAGGGCGCTGAATGGGATGTTGTTGCCGTCCCTGGTTTATCTGAAGGAACCTTCCCCGGCGTAAATCGCTCTGACCCAGATAACTGGTTAAAGAATGAAAAGCATGTTCCTTTTGCTCTGCGCGGTGATGCACACGAGCTGCCACATTTTTCTTTAGATGGCATTACAAAGAACAGTGATGCCTCCAAGGCGATTAAAGAGTTTGCCCGTCAATGCGTGGATCAAATCAAGATGCGAGAAGAAATGCGTCTTGCCTATGTTGCTGTTACTCGTGCTCGCACACATTTGATCTGCACAACTTCATGGTGGCGAGATGGTGCAAACTCAGTTTCTCCCTCAAATATCTTCACGCTAATTGCTGGAGCAGCAAGTGCTAACGGCGGTCACCTAATTTCTGATGTGGCAGCACCTGATGCTGATACTGAAAACCCAACTCTTGAAAATCCACAGACAGCCCTTTGGCCACGAGATTACTTAGGTGATAAGCGCGCACAGTTTGATGCAGCGATTGATTTAGTTAACGCATCCGAAGTTCATCCATTGATTGATTCAAAAGATCCAGAAGTAAATTCCTGGATCATGGATGCGCACAGCTTGATTACAGAACAACGCAACCGTGCATCTGATGTTCTTCATGTACCTTTGCCTACTCGTTTATCAACCTCAACCTTGGTTGCTTTGCACGAAAATCCACAAGAGCTTGCGTTAAACATTCGCCGCCCAATGCCCCGCGGTCAAGATCAGTATTCACGTCGCGGTACCGCTTTTCACTTGTGGGTGGAACGCCAATTTACAGATGCAGCTACACTGTTTGGCGATGAATATCTGGATTACTTAGATCCACTCGATGATGATTCAAAGTTAGAAGATCTAAAGGCTGCTTGGCTTAAGAGCGAATTTGCTAATCGCACACCAGCGCGAGTGGAAGTTCCCTTTGAAACTACTATCGCTGGCGTTTTGATTAGAGGCCGAATAGATGCCATTTACGCGGACGGAGCTGGCTTCCAGGTGGTGGATTGGAAGACTGGTTCCAAGCAATTGGGTAAGTCGGCACAAGTTCAGTTGGCTATGTATCGCTTAGCGTGGGCCAAATTATCGGGCTGTGACATTTCCAAGATCTCTGCAGCCTTCCATTATGTTCCAACCGGAGTCACGGATAAACCATCAGATTTGTTAGATGAAGCTGCCTTGATTGCGTTGATTACCTCAGTTGAGCTACCACCACAATAAATACTCAGTGGATGGTAGCTAAGCTGTTGGTAGTCAAGAGTCAGTTGTGTAGTAAGGAGTCAGATTGGTGGTTGTGCAAAGATCAATTGACCGTGATTACTTGTCGTTAACCACAATCTGCAAAGGCAAGTGATCACTCATTCCAGCATGTGTATATGTAATCTGCTGAATTTCTGCCGGTGTAAGCGTTTGTGACAACATAAAATCAATTTCAACCTTTGGTTGCCAGCTCGGAAAAGTTTTTCCGGATGTTAGAACTTTCCACTTTAGGCCTGCAATAATTTTGCGTGATGGGATATTGAAATCTCCCATTAAAAGTATTTTTTCAGGAGCAACGCCTAATGTATTGGCCCATCGCTTTATCTGGCGCAACTGTTTGTAATTAAAGAATGGAACAAAGGAAAGATGGGTGTTGATAATCAACCAACCATTTTCCAAAATCACACCTAACGCGCTGCGTGGATGATCGCGCACATAAAAACGCTTTAACTTTCCATCTACCGGAAACATCATGAAAACACCGATAGGTGCACCCTTTAAATCTAAACGATGCCACGATTTAACAGGTAATAGTGAAACTATCCCAATTCCATAACCAGCTTCACCTGCTTGGCTGGTGTTTGTGACTAGCTTTAAATCATTGACATCTGGTTTGCGCCATTTTTCATCTGGATTGCCAAACAAGGAAGGCGCAAAAGCCCATTCGGCAGCACCCATGACAGTTGCAATATTGCCTACTTGATTGTGATTACCTGAACGCTCTAGAAAGTAATCAACTTCCTGGACGCCAATAACATCGCTTTTTAGCTTCAAGATTTCAGCCTCTAAAACGGCTGAAGCATCGACCTTTGGATCAGGTGGAATAGCCATTCCGTGCAGCAAATTCCATGAGGTTACGCGCATTGCCCAAGGCTAGTAGCGTTCACCCCTATGAGCGCGCGCAACCCTGATTCCATCCCGGCTTCGCTCTCGCCTATCAATCGCGAAAGCGAATTGCGCACAGATTCGGCCAAGTTGGAACAACTGTGGCAATCAGCTCAGATCATTCACTTGGTCGATGCTCGCTTAAGCGCTGCCGATGATTCTTTGACCTTTATTGATGCAGCTGCCGTTACAGCACTTGGCGATGTCTTTGTCCCAGGCGAGCGTTTCTTTTTAGGAATCGGCCGCGATGACAATCAGGCTTACTTTGCCTGGCGCACAACGTGGATCACTGCGCCAGCAGATGACGGCACCGAAGAGTTTGAAAAGCGAAAGTACGAAGACTTTAAATCTTTGCGCGAACTTGGTGGCGTTTTGGATGCTGATGAATTGGCTCTTGCCATGCACGCAGTTGGTTTAGCTAACTGGCATGCAACCCACACCCACTGCGCGCGTTGTGGAGCTAAGACTGTAAGTGATCTTGGTGGCAGCGTTCGTGTTTGCCCACAAGATTCAACACAACACCATCCGCGCACAGATCCTGCAGTCATTGTTTTAGTCAAAGATAAAGATGATCGAATTCTTTTAGGACATCAACCTGTATGGCCCGCTAAACGTTTTTCAACATTTGCCGGCTTTGTTGAAACCGGTGAATCTTTTGAAGAATGTGTATCTCGCGAAGTCTTTGAAGAAGCTGGTGTGTATGCATCAGAGATTAAGTATTTAACTTCACAGCCATGGCCATTCCCGGCATCGATCATGATTGCCTTTGAAGCAATTACTCATCGTCCAGAAGAAGCTCGTCCTGATGGCACTGAAATTACTGAAGTACGCTGGTTTTCACGTGATGAAATGAAAAAAGCTGTAGCGGACAATGAAATCTTGTTGCCACCAACAATGTCAGTTGCGCGTCGGATGATTCAAGCTTGGTACACACGTGTTGATGGATACACACGGGACCAATTGCGCGGTGGTGAATCGTGGAGATCGTAGGAAACCCACGCGCAGAAGAGATTCTGGAAGCACTAGATAATGAACAACGCGCGGTAGCACTTGCTACACGTGGTCCGGTTTGCGTAATTGCTGGTGCTGGAACAGGTAAGACCCGCGCCATCACACACCGCATTGCCTATGCCGCAGCGATCGGAACCATGGATCCACATAAAGTTTTGGCGCTGACTTTTACTGCCCGCGCAGCTGGCGAAATGCGTACACGCTTGCGTTCATTAGGTGTTCCATCGGTTGCAGCTCGCACAATCCACGCAGCAGCACTTAAACAGTTGACCTTCTTCTGGCCCCAGGTTTTTGGAGGCCGAACACCAGATTTGCTCACAACCAAGAGCGGATTTCTAACTGAAGCCATTAAACGCGCACAGTTGCAAGGCGAGCTTTCAATTACATCCCGAGATCTACTGCGCGATATTGCAACTGAAATCGAATGGGCCAAAGTTTCACAAGTTGCCCCTTCTGATTACTTAAGCGAATCATTAAAGCGCACCGTAAGACCGCGCATTAATCCAGAACAGTTAGCCAAGGTCTACACCGCCTATGAAAGCGTGAAGCACCAAGAACGCGCCATCGATTTTGAAGATGTCTTACTGCTGACAACTGCAATGATTGAAGAAGAGCGCGAAGTTCGTGAACGTGTTCAGGATCAATACCGCTTCTTTACAGTTGATGAGTATCAGGATATTTCTCCGCTGCAGCAACGTTTAATCAATGCCTGGCTGGGTTCTAGACAGGAACTGTGTGTTGTTGGCGATCCAGCACAGACCATTTATTCATTTGCTGGGGCAACACCAGTTTTCTTAAACTCCTTTACACAACGCTTTCCAGAAGCCGAAGTTGTTCGCCTGACCACGGGCTACCGATCAACCCCAGAAATTATTTTCACCGCAAATAGCATTCTGCGAAAAGGTGCCATGGGCAGCGAACTAGTTGCAATCAATGATCACGGAAGTAAGCCAACCATTAGCGCATACAACGATGAATCAGCTGAAATCGCCGGCATCGTTAAAGACATAAACAAGTTGATCTCTGAAGGAACACCTGCACAAGAAATTGCAGTCTTGGCGCGCACCAATAATCAACTAAATGGTTTAGAAAAAGCGATGAACACGGCAAACCTGCCCTACCAAGTTCGCAACACGGAAAGATTTTTTGAGCGCAAAGAAGTTCGCGAATTTCTAAAGCAAGTACGCACCGCATCAGTTATTCCTACTGAAGGTGTTGTTTGGTTAGACGAACTTCGAACTCTTGCTCAACCATTTTTAACTGGGGGAGCAATTGATGGAATTGCAGCGCTACTTCACTTAGCTCGCGAATTAGATGGTGACAGTGGATTTACCCCAAAGAATTTACGAACCTACCTGCGCGAAGTTGAAGATCGAGTTCAGCAAAACAATCCACCAACAATGCCGGTTACAACCCTTGCAACTCTGCATGCGGCAAAAGGTTTGGAATGGGAACGTGTGTTCTTGATGGGCGTAAGTGATGGAATCCTGCCGCTTGAAAACAACAGCACCACAGGTGATCAAGCATCAATAGATGAAGAACGCCGCTTATTCTATGTCGGCATCACCCGTGCAAAATCAGATCTTCGCCTGAGCTATCGCGGTAAAGCCTCACGATTCCTGGCTGAAGCAGGCCTGGCTAACTAGTTCTATCTCTCCGTAAATACCCTATTTACGCTCATTTATGCGGGGAATTAATTACCTTGCCAGTACCTCAACCCATGCTTTATCCTTAGGGCTTCATCCTCATGGCGGGGATGGACATGATGGAAGGGAACGAATATGTCTAACGCATCATTCGTATCAGCAAACGCTTTGCGTTCTGCTGTGATTCCTTCTGCTCATACAACCAATAAGCCTTCGACTTGGCATGCAACAAAGCCAGCGTTTTACGCAGCTTTTTATGCCGGATACGAGGCCAATGGTGGTTCAATCGAATAATTCGATTTAGAACTAGAAGCCAAGGGCCTCGAATCCAAAAGGATTCGGAGCCCTTTTTGTTTTTCCCGATATTTATTACTAAAAAATAAATACAAAGAAAGGCAAAGAAAGCACAAACGGATATCTCCCGATAACCACTGAAAACCGAAAGAGATAGCAAGACCCAACAACAGTTGGCCAACAAGGAAAGAAGAGGTGAGAACATGAGCGTTCTCTTCAGCGAACTACTAGTACCAGGCTGGGCAGATGAGAAGATCGGTTTGGATGCCGTAACGGGCACTTACAGCGATGGGTCATCATTTAATTTGCCATGCCACACTGCAGATCCTGAGCTCTATTTTTCTGAGGATGAGATGCAGGTTGCAGAGGCGAAGTCGCTCTGCGGCGGATGTCCTGTGCGTGCACAGTGCTTAGAAGGTGCGTTATCGCGCCAAGAGCCAGCAGGTGTGTGGGGCGGCGAACTATTTGAAGATGGTCGCATCATCGCCAAGAAGCGCAAAGCTGGACGACCTTCTTTGAAAGAGGTTGCTGCACGCAATGAGCAAGGCGAACTAATTGAACTTAATGTTGCAAAGAGTGAACGTGAGGAAAGCGCTGCTTAAGCTGCAAACATGTTCAGGTTAGTTAGTGATGGCCACAATGCAAAGAGAATGGAGATCGGCAGGATAAGGAATACAACTGGAATCATCATTGATATTTCAGCCTTACCAGCCGCCCCCATGATTCGATTGCGCTGGTTACCTCTAGCTTCAACTGCGTGACGCGAGAGAACTTCTACAAGAGGTGCTCCACGCAAAGTAGCCGTAACTAGCGCATCAACAAAACGGCGAATCATGACTGATTTAACGCGTCGGCCCATGGCATCCAAGCTCTCATGTAATGGTTGCCCAGAACGCACGCCTGCAACAACATTTTGAAACTCTTTAGCAAGTGCCCCATCTGCACTGTTTGAAATTCGCAACATTGCATTTAATGGAGTTTCGCCAGCGGCTATGGCAAGAGTAAGTAGTTCAACAATTGCCGGAAACTCAGCCTCAATAAGCTCACGTCTTTTCTTCACATCCTGAGTAAGTTGACGATCAATCAATAGATAAACGCTTGCACCTGCAAGAACAGTTGCCGAAATCGCAAGAATTAAATTAGCGGACAGAGTCATTATTAAAGCAAATGCGATAGCACCAGAAGCGGCAGAGTATCCATACTGCTTGATTCGAAATTTTTCATAATCTAGGTCAGCAGCTCTACCTAATTCCTCTAATCTGATTCGAAGTTGTGTTGTGTCAGAACTGGTTCGAGCGCTTTTACGAGAAAATTTTTTAGCTTCAGTTAGTGGATCTAGCTGATCTCCAACCAGAACCAAAGCAGCTGCGGGAATCACGAGCAAGGCGGTGACAAGTAATGTGGCAATCAACGTGACCCTCCAGCAAATACTCGTGGTGTTTGGGGTAGGCGACCAAGAAAATTCATCCAAAGGTAAGCAACAGCTGTCATTACTAACCCAACTATTAGTACTAATGCACCCGTTGGAGTCGAATAAGCGATTGCGGTACTTGGTTGGGTTGATAGAAGTAGCAAAAGAATCCAGGGAGCTGCTGCCGAAATGTGGGCAGAGTTTTTAATCCAGCCATGTTTAACATCGATCTCCCGTCGTAGTGCTAAATCTTGACGGAGAAAATCACCTAATGTGCGCAGAATCTGCAATAACTCGCTACCGCCCAAACTCTTGGCAATTAATAATGCTTCAAAAATCTGATCACTACCGTGGTGCGAAAAAGTGGATTTCAGATCTTGAATTGCTTCACCCAAATCTCCACTACTGAACAAGGTTGCCTTAAATCGCAGAAACGATGGCCGAAGAATCTCTGGACCTCGGGTGGCTAACCCTGCCAAAGATTCGGATAAAGAAAGTCCTGATTGGATTCCTGACATTAAATGATCAATTACTTCAGGCCATGCTGCAACCAAAGCTGCCTCATTTAAAGAACTCTTTGCTTTAACTGTTATGAAGGCGATCCCTGCGGCCAAAGTTCCAAAAGCACATCCAATAACGATTGATTGAGTCATTAACAACACAACGGCGGTAGCAACTGATGCTGATACGCCTATACGAAGTGAAAGCCTCATGCATGCCACCAAGTGGATAAAGGCGAGCCAATAATTTCAAACTTTTCAGGATGTGGCAGCGAACCAACCCCTCGAATGTATTGACGACCATCCCATTTCCAGAGTGTTTCAATTTCGGCGCGATCATTTTCGTATCGTCCGGTAACTGCAGCAACTTCATTAATCCTTCGAGCACCTGATGCATCAAGAGTTGCATGCACAATCAGATCGATGGCTGATGCAACGGTTGGAGCTATGAATTTGTGTGAAATGTTTTCACCAGCCAGCAGTGGCAGTGTCTGTAACTTAATGATTGCATCTCTGGGCGAGTTTGCATGAAGCGTACCCATTCCAGGTAGCCCAGAATTTAATGCAATTAAGAGATCTAAAGCTTCAGCTTCTCGAACTTCACCGACAATTATTCTTGTGGGGCGCATTCGAAGGGATTCCTTGATCAATCTGCGAAGCGGAATTTCTCCTTCCCCTTGCAAATTGGGGCTTCGTGTTTGCATCTGAATTACATCCGGCAATTGTGGAGTAAGTTCAAAAACTTCCTCAATTGTGATGACTCGCTCGTTGCGGGGTACAGCACCTGCCAATGCATTTAGAACTGTAGTTTTTCCAGCCTGGGTTCCACCACATACCAAAATATTCAGCCCTGCTTGTACGCTGAAAACCAACGCGGTGCCAATTTCCTTGCTTATGACTGATCTTTCAACTAGATCGCTGACGGAAAGATTTTTCATAAGGTGCTTACGGATATTGACCGCCCAATGTGCGGCAGTTATTTCTGGGATAACAACATGCAATCGACTCCCATCTGGCAATCGGGCATCGACAAATGGATGAGACAAATCCAACCTGCGTCCGCTCCACATCAAAGCCCGCTCCACAATATTGCGAACTTCATCGGATGTGAGCAAAAGATTTGTTAATTCGCTTCGACCATTGCGCGCAATAAAGATGCGCTCAGGTGAGTTGATCCAGACCTCTTCGATGCTTGAATCTCTCATAAATGGTGCAAGGGGTCCAAAGGTCACATCGATGTCAAGTTCCATGCCGAAAAGGTAGAGCGATCGCTGACAAATTATCCTGTGCTGTGGATACTGCAAACCTCGGCGCGATCTAGTCGACTAAGTAGCGAAAGTGAAGTTTCGTTTTCTGCTCCTAGAACTATAAAGAGTTTGATTTGTAATGTGTGATTGACTGTAAGTGAGGTTGCGTGGAGCAAACGCTGAACTAACAATTCTGCATGAGATTTTCCATCTCTAACAATGATTACCACTTCATTTATCCCTAGCCGACCAACACACTCCTCTTGTCGAGTCAATTGTGTGAGTTCATAAGCAAAATGCAGAACGTCATGGGCCCGCACCTGATCAGATTCGGGATTGCTAAAAAGTATTTTGACCAGGGCCAGAGGCTTATGAGTCCTTGCCGCAAATAAAATTTCCCGCCGCAGTTGCTCATAGAAGTAAGAAGGGGACGATAGATGTGTTTGGGAGTCATGAATTCCATCGTGCGAGAACAGCATTGTGACTTCCTTTGAGTTAGCCTTACCTCTATGACTCAAGATCCTGCCAAAGCGGCCAAGGCTCGCGCACTAGTGGCATCCCTACTCTTTGTTGAGGCTGCGGTTATTGCAGGGTTGGGGCTGTGGCTAGTTGTCTTTAGCTTTACGCATGAAAATGTTGAGATCCTGCCACTCCTAGGAGTTTTGCTTTTTGCATTACTTGGATCAGCCGGATTAGCAGCATCAGCAATTGGGTATAGGCGAGGCAAGTATTTCGGCAGATCTCCAGCAGTATTGGCTAACTTAATTGCATTAGGTGTTGTTTCGTATCAAGTAGAAGCTCACTTGTGGTGGGTTGCCGGACCTTTAGCAGCACTAGCTGGCGCAACACTTATCTCTGCTTTGCGTGCAATTCCAACTGATCTTTAATTAACGCGAGGATTACCACTCAACAATCTGGTTGTCTTCCCACAAAACTCCGGTGACATCGCCAGGATTAAATTCACGAGTTGCTAGCCATAGGGCACATGCAGCACCTTCTTCGGCGCTACGTGGTGCATCAGCACCACCCATATCTGTTCGTGAATGGTTTGGACAAACAGCATCAACTAACAATCCACGTGCGCCCATTCCAGTTTCGTGTGCAAGGTTTCGAACCATTGCATTAACTCCAGTTTTGCTAATTCGATAAGGTGCTAGCCCTCCGGCATTTCCAGGTCCTGACATTCTTCCAAGACATGCAGAGTAAATAATCACTCGACCCTTGCGGGCATCTGCCATGGATGGAACTAAGCCATTAACCAGGATAAAAACTGAATCAAGATTGATTGATAAAACTCTGCGCCATTCTTCATCTGTGGTTCGCAAAGTCTTTGACATTTTTTCGCTCATAACTCCGTGAGCAAGAATCAGTACATCTGGAGCAGCGTGATCAGCTGCGATTTGTGTGACAGCTGCGCGAGTGGCAGTTAAGTCTGCAAGATCCACGGCATAGGTTGAAAAATTGCGATCCGGAAATGTGGCTGACAAAGTTTGCTGAGCTGTCGTAAGTCGGCTTTGGTCCTTAGCAACCATGACGATGTCATATCCACGTGCGGCTAACCCCTTGGCATTTTCAAAGCCCAAGCCTCTGCTGGCACCTGTGACTATCGCTGTTGGCATGGGTTAAGGGTGGACTAGATCAAGTGATTTTGCAGAGCGAACATGGCCGGATGTTTCAGGACTGGGGGTTCGGGTGGTGTGGCCAATCTCGCCTAAACAGGCGGAAATCGAGTTTATTCATGCGGGCTTAGGCCGATAGGCTAGGCGGCGTAACCAATGCAAAAAGGAGTTTGCCAGTGTCGGCACAGGATTTTGGTGCAAATGATTGGCTCGTAGATGAAATGTACGAGCAATATCTACAGGATCCTTCTTCCGTAGACCCTGCATGGGTTGAGTACTTTAAAACTAATAAGCCAGGAACTCCTGCAACTTCTTCTGCAGCATCAACTTCTTCTGCAAGCAAGGGCGTTCCACCAATTCCAAAGGCGCAACAAAAAGCTGCTGCACCAGTTGCACCAGCACCAGTTGTTGCACCCGTTGCTGCACCTGTACAACCAGTTGCAGCACCTGCACAACCAGTTGCACCAGCACCAGTTGCACCAGCACCCGTTGCTGCAGCGCCAGTGTCACAACCAATCGTTCGTGAAACTGCAACTGCGCAACCAACTCCGGCAGATCCAGTTGTAAAGCCAGCTCCAGTTTTGATTACACCCGGTGCTTCATCTCTTGAACCAATTCGCGGAGTTAGCGCTCGCGTTGTTCAATCAATGGAAGCATCACTTTCTGTTCCAACTGCAACATCTGTTCGCGCAATCCCTGCCAAGTTAATGATTGATAATCGCATTGTTATTAACAATCACTTAGCGCGTGGTCGCGGTGGCAAGGTTTCATTTACTCACATCATCGCTTATGCAATGATCAAGGCAGTTCGTGCAATGCCTGAAATGAATGCCTTCTTTGGTGAAATTGATGGCAAGCCAGCAATTGGAAAACCAGAACACATCAATTTGGGTGTTGCAATCGACTTGGCAAAAGCAGATGGATCTCGTCAGTTGCTCGTTCCATCAGTTAAGGGTTGCGAAGATTTAGATTTTGCACAGTTCTGGAATGCCTACGAAGCCCTGATAAAGAAGGCGCGTGGCGGTTCGCTAACTGTTGAAGACTTTGCAGGAACCACAATGTCGATCACCAACCCAGGAACAATCGGAACTGTTCACTCAGTACCACGCTTAGTTCAGGGCCAAGGATTGATTTTGGGCGTTGGAGCAATGGATTACCCAGCTGAATTCCAAGGGGCTAGTGAAGAAACCCTTATTAATTCCGCGGTAAGCAAAGTAATTACGCTCACAAGTACTTATGACCACCGCATTATTCAGGGTGCACAATCTGGTGATTTCTTACGTCGCATGCACGAGTACTTGTTAGGTGCAGAAGGTTTCTACGATGAGATTTTCTCAGCACTTCGCATCCCATACGAGCCAATTCGTTGGGCAAAGGATTTTGCATTTACACGCGATGAAGAAATCAACAAGACTGCTCGCGTTCAGCAGTTGATTCAGGCGTACCGAACATTTGGCCACTTGATGGCAGATGTTGATCCACTTGAATACGTACAGCGCTCACATCCTGATCTTGATGTTGTTACACATGGTCTAACTTTGTGGGATCTTGATCGCGAATTTGCCACAGGCGGATTTGGTGGCAAGAAGTTCATGCCACTTCGCAAGATTCTTGGAATCCTGCGCGATTCTTACTGCCGTTCTGTTGGTGTCGAATACATGTACATCCAGGATCCAGTCGAGCGTCAGTGGATTCAAAACAAAGTTGAAGTTGGTTACGCCAAGTTGCCTCGCGAAGAACAGCTACGTGTTTTGCGCAAGCTCAATAGCGCAGAATCCTTTGAATCCTTCTTGCACACAAAGTTTGTTGGTCAAAAGCGTTTCTCACTTGAAGGTGGCGAATCTGTAATTCCACTTCTTGATGCAGTTGTTTCTGCAGCAGCAGAACGTGGTCTTGATGAAGTTTGTATTGGTATGCCACACCGTGGACGCCTTAATGTTCTTGCTAACGTTGCAGGAAAATCAGCCGGACAAATCTTCCAAGAGTTCCAAGGCCATTATGCAGAGAACCAAGTTCAGGGTTCTGGCGACGTGAAGTACCACTTGGGTACATCAGGAGTCTTTACCTCTGAAACTGGCGCACAAACCAAGATTTATTTAGCTGCTAACCCTTCACACCTTGAAGCGGTAAACCCAGTTCTAGAAGGAATCGTCCGCGCAAAGCAGGATCGCCTAAACATTAAGAATGCCTTCTCTGTATTGCCAATTTTGCTTCACGGAGATGCATCTTTTGCTGGCCAAGGCGTAAACGCTGAAGTCCTTCAACTTTCACAACTTGGTGGATACCGCACTGGCGGAACAGTTCACATTGTTATTAATAACCAGGTTGGTTTCACAACATCACCACACGCATCACGCACTTCGCAGTATTCGACAGATTACGCCAAGATTATTCAAGCGCCTGTTTTCCATGTTAATGGCGATGACCCAGAAGCTTGTGTTCGTGTTGCACGTTTGGCTTTTGAATACCGTCAAGAGTTCAACAAAGATGTTGTTATCGACATGATTTGTTACCGCCGTCGCGGTCACAACGAAGGTGACGAGCCAAGTTTCACACAGCCATTGATGTACAAGTTGATCGATGCAAAGCGCTCAACACGTACTTTGTATACCGAAGCACTTGTTGGTCGTGGCGATATCACGCCTGAAGAAGCTGATGGAATTGCGCGCGATTATCAAGAACAACTTGAATCAATCTTTGCTGCGGTCAATAACATCGAGCCAGAACATGATGCCAATTTCAAAGCACCAGTAGCGCCAGCAGCAGAAGCAATCAACACTGCAATCTCTGAAAATGTCGCACGAGAAATCGCTGCAACACAACTGGCAGTTCCAGCAGGATTTACAGTTCATCCTAAGTTAACTCCACAGCTAGCAAAGCGTGTTGAATCACTAAACGATGCAACTATCGATTGGTCAACTGGTGAAATGTTGGCATTTGGATCATTGCTTCAAGAAGGTCATCCAATTCGCCTTGCCGGTCAAGATGCACGACGTGGAACTTTCTCTAACCGTCACGCAGTTATCGTTGATAAGGAAAATGGAAACGAGTGGACACCACTACGTGCCTTGATCAAGGATGAAAATCAGTTCTTTGTAATCGACTCATTGCTCAGTGAATATGCAGCGATGGGCTTTGAATATGGCTACAGCCTTGAGCGTGAAGAAGCGCTAGTTCTGTGGGAAGGCCAATTCGGCGACTTCGCAAACGGTGCACAAACAGTTGTTGATGAGTTCATTTCATCTGCTTTACAGAAGTGGGGCGAGCGTTCTTCAGTAGTGCTTCTACTTCCACATGGATATGAAGGACAAGGACCAGATCACTCTTCAGCACGAATTGAGCGTTACTTGCAGCTATGTGCTGAGCAGAATATGACTGTTGCACAACCTTCCAGCCCGGCAAATTACTTCCACTTATTACGTTGGCACGCAAAGAATCCTGCACGTCGCCCACTGATTGTCTTTACTCCAAAGTCAATGCTTCGTCTTAAGGCTGCAGCATCTGCGTTGCCTGATTTCACTTCTGGTCACTTCCGTCCAGTTATCGGTGATGATTCAGTACAGAACGCATCACGCGTTATTTTCTGTTCAGGAAAGATTTATCACGATCTAGTTGCTGAGCGCACAAAGCTTGGCGAAAACGGAACCGCAATTGTTCGCGTTGAACTTTTGTATCCGTTGCCAATTGATGAAATGGTTGCTGAAGCTAATAAGCATCCAAATGCAAACTTGTTGTGGGTACAAGATGAACCGGCAAACCAAGGCCCATGGTCACACATTGCATTGCGCACTTCGCACGCACATGGTGGTCATGGATTTGGTGAGCGAATCTTGCGTCGTATTTCTCGTCGAGCGACAGCGTCTCCAGCAACTGGAAGCCATCACTTGCACGAAGATGAGCAGAAGGCGTTATTGCTCGAAGCCTTTACTCGCTAACCCTTCTTATATCTAAACAGCACAACGCCAACAATTTCATTGGCTGGAATCCATCCCCAGGTGCGTGAATCAGTGCTTTCTTCGTTATCGCCTTGAACCCAAAAATTACCACCATGAGATTTTTGCAAGCGCTTTACTAGAAAAATTCCTGGTCGTTCTTCGCGCTCCACAACTACAACTTTTCCCAGGATGCGCTCTGCGACCAGCGGGGAAAGACCTGCAGGAAACCAAGAGACCAGAAGCCAGTCACCCTCATTAAAGGTGGGTGCCATGGAAGATCCTGAGATCTTAACTGTGCCAAATTTGCTCACGGGCGGTAGTCTCGCACCATAAAGAGGCAATTCCGCGTTACTAGGGGGAGAAAAATGTTTGCACCAAAGACAACTGTCTACGCACACTGCGATCTGCCATGTGGTGTTTATGACCCAGCACAGGCAAAGATTGAAGCGCTTTCAGTAAAGGCTTGCATGGAAAAGTACGCAGCAAATACAGATCCTGATTTCCGTTCACGTTCAGTGGCGATCAAGGAAGAGCGTTCACATCAGGTCAAGGAGCACCTATGGGTGCTGTGGACTGATTACTTCAAGGCCCCACACTTCGAGGCATACCCACAGTTGCACTCATTGTTTAATGAAGCAACAAAGCTTGCAGGTGCTGCAGGTACAAAGGGAACTCAAGATGTTGCAGTTGCAGATTCATTGATCAAAAAGATCGATGAGATTGCAGAGATTTTCTGGGCAACTAAGAAAGCGTAGTTACTTATCGTTTTTGATTAAGTGAAGAGCAGCGGTGCGGGCGAGGAAAGATACTCGCTCCACCGCTGATCTTTTTACTAGAGCTGCAGCAATCTGTCGTTCATTTTCATAGACTTCACATTCAAAGGTCAATTCTTTTCCTTCAATTTCAATAACACGAGATGTTGCTCGTAATGATGCACCAATCCCTGCAGGTGATAATGAAATAAATTCAACGCTAATTGGGATTGTGGTTTCACCTGGCTCTAGGTATAGATCTAGGGACAAGATCGCAGCATGTTCCATTAAGTTAATAAGCAGTGATGGCGCAATGATCGGCAAGTCACCAATTCCGATTGCAACAGAAGTATCACCTGGGCGGACCACCATTTCGGTAAATCCAACCGCGCCAAGTACCTCATCATCAGGCAACATATTTAGCGCCCCTGACCATCATTGCCACGACCACGTGGATCGTTGGGATCTGTGCCATCAGTTAAAAATGTAATCTCTTCAGTGTGTTCGATCGTTACTTCACGATGCTCGATCTGACCAAACTCATCGATTTCGATAGAAATTTCAGTCATGCTGTATTGCGTTACAACCTCAGTAAACGCTCCAGTCATTTGCCCATGAATCTGACGATAAATCGCATCATGTAAATCCTCTGGTGCCTTTTCATTACATGTACGACGAAGCGCTTCTTGCATTAACTGGCGCATTGCTTGTTCGTGAGCTAATTCGGCTTCGCATGCTGGGCAGGCTGCAATATGTACTTCTACTAGCGCAATCTCTGGTTGTTCCATCTGTCCATCAATTAACAAGACAAATGAATTCAAAACTTCATTACAGGCTAGGGCGTTACGGCCAAGATTTTTGGAATCAAAACCGTTTGCGCCAAAAATACTGAAACTCATGGTTTACCCCCCGAACTCTTTTCGGTGGTGTAACCCAGCTCTTTTGCATAATCAGTTAACCGTTCGCGCAGTTGTTTTCTTCCTCGATGCAGGCGAGACATAACTGTTCCGGCAGGAACGCCAACGATTTCGGCAATTTCTTTGTATGAAAAGCCTTCAACATCGGCCAAATAAACGGCAATTCGAAACTCTTCAGGAATTTCCTGCAAGGCGCGCTTGATATCGCTGTCAGGCAAATTCTCTAACGCCTCAACTTCTGCAGACTTACCTTGATCACTTGTATGCGAAGCTGCATCAGCGAGCTGCCAATCTTCAATTTCACCTGAACTAAGCTGTGGTCGGCGCTGATCTTTGCGGTACGTATTGATAAATGTTGTGGTTAAAACTCGATACAACCAGGCACGTAAATTTGTTCCAGGTTCAAATTGATGAAAAGAAGCAAACGCCTTTAGATATGTGTCTTGTACTAAATCCTTTGCATCATGTGGATTCTTTGTGTATCTCAAAGCAGCTGCGTATAACTGATCTGTAAATGCAAGAGCATCACGCTCGAAGCGGACAGCACGATCCGCTGAGCTCTCTTTAACTAGATCCGTTGACATCGCCTAAAACACTATCGCTAAAAGAGGGTTTCTGGCTCTCCCAAAGGCACTTCGGAGATTAAACCTTTTCCATTATTTGCCACACTGTTGACCGCATGTGATACCGGATGGGCCTTTACGATTGACTCAGGATTCTCAACCACCATTAAGGATTTCAATTCATTCACATCGGTGTTTCGGGGATTGAGCCAGGTGTCCCAGCGATCATGCGGCATAAAGACAGGCATGCGGCTGTGAATACTTTCTAGTTCGCCCTGAGCTTCCTGGGTAATAATCGATGCAGTTTCGATTACTTCACCATTGGGTGCGCGCCAACTGTTCCAGATTCCGGCAATTGGAAGTTGCTTATCGTCTCGCGCGGAAATATAAAAAGGTTGCTTAGGGGAGTACTTACCTAACGCAGTTGCCCACTCGTAATAACCAGTTGCCGGAATCAAGCAACGGGTGGCACGAAAAGCATTTCTAAAGGTGGGTTTTTCATGTATGGATTCGCTACGTGCATTGATTGCACGAGATTGAGAAGCACGAGCTTCTTGAAAGTCAGTCAGCCACGGCCCAATTAATCCCCACGAAACTATTGCTAACTCTTTTTGTTCACCGGCATCAGAACCGGATTTGTCACTGGCTCGAACGATGTAAATGGGATTAGTTGGTGCAATGTTCCAGTTAAGTGGCAATGAACTTTCAGGAGCGGTTCCGGTAACTGAAAACTGCTCCATAAGCTCGCGCATATCCGCCGTTTGCGCATAACGTCCACACATAATTCAAGGGTATCGCAGGTGCGCTCAGAGGTTAGACTTAGGCGATGACAAACAACGCCCACTGGCCCGCGATTTACCGCGGCGCAACACCAGTTGATATCAGCGTTGTCATTCCTGGATCTAAATCTGTTACTAACCGAGCACTGATTTTGGCAGCTCAAGCAAGCTCTGCATCAACCTTGCGACGTCCGTTGGTTTCTCGTGACAGCGAATTGATGGTGGCCGGGCTAAAAGCTCTAGGCGTTGGGATTGAAGAAAAGTCCGTTGCAGTAAATGGTCTTACAGAGTTGCAATGGGTTGTTACCCCAAGTGATTTGCGCGGTGGAGTAAAAATTGATGTTGGTAATGCCGGAACAGTGATGCGCTTCTTGCCACCGCTAGCTGCATTAGCAACTGGTGAAGTTGCCTTTGATGGTGACCCACGTTCATATGAAAGACCATTAGGTCCTGTGATCAAGGCTTTAGAAGAGCTAGGCATTTCGATTGAACATAATAATCGCTATAGCTTGCCGTTAACTTTGCAAGGCACCGGATCAATTCCAGGAGGTGCGTTAACTATTGATGCCAGCGCATCCAGCCAGTTCTTATCTGCCTTGCTTTTAGTTGCGCCAAGTTTTGATCAAGGCATCATTGCAAAGCATCAAGGTGGACTATTGCCATCGATGCCACACATTGAAATGACTGTCGAAATGTTGCGCGACTTTGGAGCAACGGTTGAAGTTGATTCTGCAAGCCAAAGCTGGAAAGTTTTGCCAGGTATGTTGCACGGAAAAGATTTAGTGATAGAACCAGATCTATCAAATGCTGCACCATTTCTTTCACTTGCAATGGTTTGCGGCGGCAGCGTAACAATCGCAGATTGGCCTAAGGCAACAACTCAACCTGGTGATCAGCTGCGATCAATTCTTACTGCAATGGGTGCAACTGTTTCATTCAGTGATGCCGGTTTAACTCTTACAGGCTCTGGGACAATTCATGGCATAGATATTGATCTACATGATGTTGGCGAATTAACCCCATCTATTGCTGCTTTGGCAGCACTTGCTGATTCACCGTCTTATTTACGAGGCATTGGGCACCTTCGCCTGCATGAAACTGATCGCCTTGCCGCGTTAACTCGCGAAATTAATGCTTTAGGTGGAAATGTGGTGGAAGAAGAAACTGCGCTGCACATCAATCCAGCACCATTACATGCTGGTGTTTTTCATACCTATGAAGATCACCGTCTAGCAACAGCTGGCGCAGTTCTTGGACTAGTTGTTCCAGGCATCGAAGTTGAAAATATTGCGACAACTCGAAAGACCCTTCCTGATTTTCCAGGACTATGGAGCTCTCTTTTAGTATGAGTCCTCGCCAATACGATGAATCAGATGCGCGCGTTCGCCCATCTCGTAGCACCCGCCCGCGAAGCAAAGATCGTCCTTCACACAATGATGCAATTTCAGCTTTAGTAACGACCGTTGATCGTGGTCGCCAAACTTGTATTACAGAGGATGGAACCATCGTTACCGCTATGCGTGCCCGCGAATTAGGTCCAAAATCTGTTGTAACAGGTGACAACGTTTCCTTAGTCGGAGATGTGTCTGGTACCGAAGGATCTCTTGCGCGAATTGTTGCAGTTCAGGAACGTCGCAATTCTTTAAGTCGGACAGTTGATGATGCAGCGCAGGTTGAGCGAACAATTGTTGCCAACATCGACCAATTAGTAATTGTTGTTGCCGCAGCTAATCCCGAGCCACGTCGAGGATTAATTGATCGCTTCTTGGTTTCAGCTTTTACCGAAGGAATTATTCCAAAGATTGTTGTCACCAAAACCGACATTAGCCAAGTTCCAGCATTTCTTGCAGAGTATGCCGATTTGGATGTCGAAATTATTCATACCGCTATTAAGAGTGATTCACGAGAAAAAGATTTAGAAAAACTTCACCAGGTGCTAGAAGGCAAGATTTCAGTTCTTGTAGGACATTCTGGAGTTGGTAAATCAACTTTGATTAATGCTTTGGTTCCTGAAAGTAACCGTGCAACTGGTGATGTAAATGAAGCGACTGGCCGCGGCCGACACACATCTTCAAGTGCGATTGCGCTGCCACTAGTAGATAGCGATGGCTGGATCATTGATACTCCAGGTATTCGCGCATTTGGTTTATCTCACATCGATAATCAGCGAATTGTTGATGCCTTTAGCGACCTTTCTGAAGTAGCTGCTAACTGCTTATCTAACTGTTCTCATGCTGAAAGCTCATGCAAATTAGATGCTTGGGCAACACCAGATGGGGTTCCAAACCCCCACAGAGTTGCGCGTCTGGCAAGTCTTCGCTCGCTTCTTGCCGTCAAGGACGCACATATAACGCCTGTGGAATAGACTCATATCATTATGCGCGCAAGTAATAATTCAGCACAGATTTTGGATGATCTGGCCCTTGCTCATGCCTTAGCTGATCTTGCAGATGCAATCTCTTTAGATCGATATCAAGCACAAGATTTAATTGTTACAACTAAACCCGATAACACCCCTGTCACCGATGCAGATCGCGCAGTTGAAACCGCAATACGAGAAGCACTGGGTACACATCGTGCAGGTGATGGTTTAGTCGGAGAAGAGTTTGGAAGCGATAAAGGAAGTTCTGGACGTTATTGGGTTATTGATCCAATCGATGGAACTAAAAACTTTATGCGCGGCGTACCAACCTGGGCAACATTAATCGCACTTGTTCACATTGATACAGCCGGTAATGAAGAAGTTATTGTCGGAATTGCAAGTGCACCAGCACTTGCCAGACGGTGGGCGGCAGCCAAGGGACATGGCGCAACTGTGCGCTTCAATGGCGCAAGCAATGATCACTCTGAAGATTTTGAAAATACTGCAAATGAAAAGAAGATTTCAGTTTCCAAGGTCTCATCTTTAAGCGATGCATCGATTTCATATTCTGATTTTGTTGGCTGGGGAGATCGTTTAGAACCTTTCCAAAAGATGCTTGCAGGTGCCTGGCGCACACGGGGTATTGGTGATTTCTGGTCACATATGTTGGTGGCAGAAGGGGCAGTTGATGTGGCTATCGAGCCATCTCTGGCATTGTGGGATATGGCTGCCCTAGACATTATTGTTCGTGAAGCGGGTGGAACATTTACAAACACTGCAGGTCAGAACGGACCTTTTGGTGGAAGTGGTGTTTCAACAAATGGCGTCCTGCATAACGCAGTAATCAATGGCTTGAATCCGTAGTAGACACAGAAGAAGAGAGCGACGATGAGTACAGAGGCAGGCAAGACACAGGTCAGCAAGACACCGCTTGAACCAACAACTTTGTCGGTGCAAGGAATGACTTGTTCTTCGTGCGTGAACTCTGTTGAAAAAGCGCTTAATAGTGTTGAAGGCGTTAGCGCAACAATCAACTTTGCCACCGAAACTGCGCACATTTTGGCACCTGCTGAAATCACTGCGAAAGATTTAATCAAGATTGTAGAAAAGGCTGGATATTCAGCATCACTGTTAGTCGATGCTCAATCAGTAGCTTTACACAGCAAGAAATCTGCCCGCGCTTTCTTCTTTGCAGCAATCTTCGCAATACCAGCAGTGGCACTTTCAATGGTCATGAGTTGGCACCACCAAGTAGACATGTGGATTCATGATCTATTAGATGCCGCTGGTTTGCCACATCCTTTGTATTCACCAACTGCATGGTTAGTGATTGCTCTGAGCGCTCCAGTAGTTCTGATTGTTGCTTACCCAATCCACAAAGCCGCGCTAAGAAATCTAAAGCATCCAACTATGGATAACTTGATTTCAATGGGATCGTTAGCTGCCTTTGGTTGGTCGATTTATGCTAACTCAACTGGTGCTGGCGATGTTTACACCGAAGTTGCCGCGGGCGTTATCTTCTTTGTAATCCTTGGTCGCTACTTAGAAACTCGCGCAAAGGCTAAGGCAAGTAGCGCGCTATCTTCTCTGCTTGCTTTAGGCAGTAAAGAAGTAACGATTGTTCGCGGGGGATTCCCGCTAATTGTTCCTATTGAGCAGTTACAAATTGGTGATGAATTTGAAGTACGCCCAGGTGATCGCGTTGCAACAGACGGAATCGTCGTTAAGGGTGAAAGTGCAGTTGATAATTCAATGCTTACCGGTGAGACCAAGCCAGTAGATGTCGGCCCGGGATCTTCTGTCATTGGCGCATCCGTAAATCACAATGGACGTTTGATTGTTCGCGCAACGCGCGTTGGAAGCGATACCGAACTTGCACGAATCACTGCAATGGTCATCAGCGCGCAAGGGACTAAAGCACCAATTCAACGTCTTGCAGATCGTATCAGCGCAGTTTTTGTTCCAATCGTTACAGTTCTTGCAATTGCAACCTTTGCCGGTTGGTACTACACGGGTGCAACACTTACCGAATCAATTTCTATTGCCATTACTGTTCTGGTGATCGCTTGCCCATGCGCACTTGGTTTAGCTACACCTGTTGCATTATTGGTGGCATCTGGACGGGGCGCAGCGCGTGGAATTGTTTTACGTGAACCCCGAGTCCTAGAAGTTGCACGCAAAGTTGACGTCGTTGTTTTTGATAAGACCGGCACGCTTACCGAAGGCGTCATGCTTGTTCAGGAAGCAACTATTTCAACTGCAGCTGGTGCGGTTTTAGGTCGCTCCTTTGCTGACATTGTTACCCCTGAACACATAATTGCTTCAGCGCAAGCGATTGAATCCTTAAACAATCACCCAGTAGCTCTTTCAATTACTAGATACGCACTTGGTCAGAGCGCAGCAAAGGCTGCAATTCCAAATAGCGCTAGACCAACATATGCGGTTTCAGATTTTTCTGTCACACCTGGAGCAGGTGCTGCAGGACGTGTATCAATTTTGTCGCAGTCACCAGTTGTACTTATCGGTTCTCCTGCAGCGGTGGCACATAGTTCGACTGAATTTCATCCAGAGATAAAAGCTGCAGTCGAGCGCGGACAAACCGCCGGTTTAACTGTTGCTGTGCTTGCTTGGGATGGTGTTGCAGTTGCTGTTTTTGCAGTCGGTGATCAACTAAAAAGTGATGCTGCACAAACCGTCTCTGATCTTAAAAACATGGGAATCACACCTTGGCTTGTAACGGGTGATAGTTCTGAGGTTGCAGCAACAGTTTCTTCAACAGTTGGAATCGATGCAGCACACGTAGTTTCACATGCTTTGCCTGAAACCAAACTAGAAATCGTAGAGCGGTTAAAGAGTGAAGGTCACACCGTATTGATGATTGGCGATGGCATTAATGATGCGGCTGCACTGACGGCTGCAAACCTTTCAATGGCCATGGGTACCGGAACAGATACAGCAATCAATAGTGCTGACATCACTTTGATGAATACTGGTTTAGGAAGCGTTGTTTCTGCATTGAAACTGTCCACAAAGACTTTAAAGATCATTCGCCTGAATATGGGGTGGGCCTTTGTCTACAACATTATTGGCTTGCCGATCGCAGCAGCTGGCCTGTTAACGCCGTTGTACGCCGCAGCTGCCATGGCCGCAAGTAGCGTGCTGGTTGTTACTAACTCACTTCGTATCAAGTAATTCTCAAGCGCTGTGTAATCCGATGCCCCTGTAATTTTTAAGCACGGTGACAAGCAAAAAGGGCCCTCAATGAGGACCCTTTTTTACTTTTGTTTCTAGTAGCGGGGGCAGGATTTGAACCTACGACCTCTGGGTTATGAGCCCAGCGAGCTACCGAGCTGCTCCACCCCGCGTCGGTAGTGCAATCTTATGCGCACCAATAGATAAAGACCAAATCCATGCGATTGCCCGCATGAACTTGGCCTTTATCTTTCTAGTTATTTACTTTTTGTTTTGCGCATTGATCGCTGCATCAAGTGCAGACTTCAATCGCTTTTGTGCTCTGTCATATGCTGCAAAATCTCCCTTTGCAAGTGCGGCAAGACCATCTGCATATGCCTGCTTTGCACTAGCAAGTGAATTTGCAAGTGAAGAGTTTGTTGTTGTTCCACCAGTTGTTGTTCCACCAGTAGTACCACCTGCAGCTGTTCCGGAGTTTCCACCGAATACCTGATCAAGTGCGCCCTTTAATGTGTCGTCATATCCAATTTGATCTCCGAAGGAAACAAGCACCTTCTGTAGCAATGGATATGCAGCGGTGTTTGAAGTCGCCTTTACATATACAGGTTGTACGTACAGCAGACCTCCACCAACTGGAAGTGTCAACAGATTTCCAAGTACAACATCAGAACCACCACGACGAAGTAGTGACAAAGAGTTTGCAACTTCAGGTTTTGCTTCGAAGTTAGAAGCTACCTGCGACGGACCTGCAATATTTGTATTACGTGGTAACTGCAGAACAGTCATCTTTCCGTAATCAGGACCTGGATCAGAGTTGACAACAGCAAATGCTGAAAGGTTTTCACGGCCACCACGTGGGACGAATGGAGTAGTCAATGAGAATGTAGGCTTTTTGGAACCTGGCATTTGCAGTGTTAAGTAGTAAGGAGGTTGCGCAGATGCGTTAGCTCCAAATGTTGATGGGTCACGCGGTACGCGCCAGAAATCCTGACCACCATAGAAAGCTTCTGCAGTCTTTACGTGATACGAGCTAAGGATGTCACGTTGAACTCTGAAGAGGTCTTCTGGGTAGCGGATGTGCTCTAGCAACTGCGCAGAGATTTCACTCTTTGGCTTAACAGAATTTGGGAATGCCTTAGTCCAGGTCTTTAGAACTGGATCCTTTTCATCCCATTGGTACAAAGTAACTGTTCCGTTGTAGGCATCAACTGTTGCCTTTACTGAGTTACGGATGTAATTCACACTCTGATTACGTTGTGCCGCTACTGCTGCAGAGTTAGTTGTTAGCGCATCTGCAGTTGCGTTAGACAACACAGTCTGGCGTGCATATGGGTAGCCGGCACTTGTTGTGTAGCCATCGATAATCCAAATGATCTTTCCATCAACCAAAGCTGGATATGGATCTCCATCAAGAGTTAACCAAGGTGCAACCTTTGCAACACGATCACGAGGATTACGTTCAAAGAGAATCTTTGAATCCTTGTTGATCAAGTTTGAAAGAAGAATTCTCTGCTCCTGATACTTCAGAGCAAAAACTGCCTTGTTAAGTAGAGATCCAACTGGAACGCCACCTGAACCTGTGTAGGTGTAGTTACGTTGTCCATTTGGTGATGTGTCATCTGGATAGTCAAACTCGACTGGATTGTCAGTCTTTACTCCACCGATGATTGAGTAATCAGGAACATTCTCACCAAAGTAAACGCGTGGCTCAAAATTTCCTAGCGCACCTGTTGGTGGAAGATTTCCAACTGTAAAGGAAGGCTTTCCATCAGCATCTCGTTCATTTCCATAAGCTGCAACGAAACCGAAACCATGTGTGTATACAAGGTGGTCGTTGATCCAGTTACGAGATGGGTTTCCTGCAATGTTTAGTTCACGAACTGCAACAACCACATCGCGCTTTACTCCATTGACGGTGTAACGATCGATATCCAATGACTCTGGGAAGCTGTAGTACGGACGAATCTGCTGAAGTTGTCTAAATGTTGCTGATAAAACATTTGGATCCATCAAACGAATATTGGCAATAGTTGCCGCATCATCTGCAAGTTGACCAGTGTTTGTTGAATCAGTTGCTTGATAATCCTTCATCGTCACATTGTCTAAACCATATGCAGCACGGGTTGCATCAATGTTGCGTTGGATAAATGGAGCTTCCTTAGAAGACTCGCTTGGCTTTACCTGGAACTGCTGAATCGCACCTGGATATAGCCCTGCGATCAGAACTGAAGAAACAACCAACAACGCTGTTCCTGCAGCAGGTAGTACCCATGAGCGACGAACAATGTTTGCAAAGAATAGAAGCGAACAAACAATTGCAATTCCAGCAAGAATTGCCTTAGCCGGCAAAACTGCGTTTACATCAGTATATGTAAGTCCAGTGATCAAGCGGCTTTCTTTTAGCGCCAATGCGTAGCGATCAAACCAGTAAGCAACCGCCTTGAGCAGAACAACCAGTCCAAGTAGTACTGAAAGCTGAACGCGAGCTGCAACTGTTGTGCGATCTTCTGGAACTTGTAAACGAATTCCGCCGTAAAGATAGTGCACGGCCACTGATGCGAGGATTGCAAGAATTGCAGTTGAGATTCCCCATGAAATCAAGGTCTGCCAGAAAGGTAGACGGAATGCAAAGAATGAAATGTCCATGTTGAACTGAGGATCTTTGACACCAAATGGAGTTGAGTTTCTAAAGAGCAACCAAGTACTCCACATTTGTGATCCAGCAGTTCCTGCGAAGTAGAACAAAGCAATGCTTAAACCAATAATGATTGGGCGACGAATCGGTTCAACTTGTGAACGGTAACGTTCCAAGTTGTCTGCCTCTACTGTCACCGGCACATACAGCGGGCGACGCTTGTAAGCCAACAGCACATTGAAAATAACAATGGCAGAAGTCAATAAACCTGAAACAACAAAGAGTGTTGCCTTAGTTGTCAGAATTGTTGACCATGTATTTGTGAAGTTAACTGATTTAAACCACAACCAATCTGCGTAGAAGCCGCTTAGTGCTGTGAAGAGGACACCGATGGCTACAAGAATTCCAATTGTTATTGCTAGTGGACTCTTGCCGCCTTTGAATTGGAAGGCTGGGCGTTGAAACTGAGGGTTATTCGTCATGGGCCAAAGTTATCGCAACGCGAATTACCCCACCAATTCGAAGCCACCATTGGGCGGTTTCCAAGGTTAATACTTGCTGAGAATCAACCCGCTGAGCGCGCTAAGTAGTTAATTGCTTGGGCCAGCGTGGCTACGGTTACAACCTTGATGCCTTTAGGGATATTACTGATCTCTTCGGCGTTATCAACTGGTGCAAAGAAAATAGTAGCTCCGACTTTGCGGGCTGACATGATTTTTTCATTGATACCACCAATTGGACCAACGATGCCGCGGGCCGTGATTGTTCCAGTGCCTGCAATATGACGCTTTTGTAGCAAGTCTTTTTCGGTTAACAACTCAACTAGACCAATTGAAAAAACTAGTCCTCCACTTGGTCCACCGGTTTCGCCAGTCTTAAAGGAAATCTTCTTTGCATCAAGTTGATTAGCGCGGTCAACACCTTGTGATTTTGTGTCAGCCATAATTTGTGGATGTGATTGCAAGTAATTAACCGCAGCAATTATCGCCGTGTCTTGCGACTTCACCATGTCAGCCTTGGCTTGCTTGCTCTCTTCTTCGGTCGAAGTCCCAGGTGGATAAATTGCAGATTTTGGATACACAGCGCGATTGCCACTGATCCATGAGTACACAAGTTCTGGTCCAAAAATCCACGCATCTGGATTTGTAACTCTGATCGACATCAGATCAACGCGACCTGATGCAGGGTAATTTGTTAAATCTTTGATTGTGATGACACCTTTAAAAATGTTTTGTGCTTCACCCGGCAAGACAATTGCAAAAGGCAATGGGGCAAGAGTTGCAAGAGCAAAAAAGATTCCTAAAGTTGCCTTAGCCAAACGTGGCAGTTTTGAGAATCGCATCATCTTTGGGTCAATTTATTTCGCACTAGCTAAAGCGTGACCTATTGTGAAGACCCGGAATCATTTTCAGCATCACGTGCTTGGGAATCGCGGAGAGAATCCTGAAAACGCTGAAATTGCCCCACTGAACGTTGCGTTTCTTGCTGAAATTTTCCTTCAAACTTTGTAACCCACAGTACATATCCGAGCGCACCGATAAGTCCAGCCGCGGGAACTACCCACCAGATTAATGCTGCGAAAGCGTTGGACATGAGCCCAGCCTACTGGTTGCAACTGCCCAGCGCTGACCGTAAAACGTGTTGGAATAGAAAAGGGTGCGAAGTTGTTCTAACACTGGGAGGATTGATCCATGACACCTTTTGGCTTCACACCAGGAAATTCAGATGACTCAAACGAGCCAGTTGATTTTGCTGCGATGATGCAACAGATGCAACAACAGATTCAAGAACAGTTCTCAAAGCTTGGAATCAACGCTTCGGGTTTTGGCGGCTCGACTGAAGCTTTACCAAAAAACCTTGTTCGCGATACCGCCAAGAAGTTTGCTACCGCTCAGGGCTCAGCACCAATTGGCGCAAACGATGTTTCCGAAGTCGAGCAAGCAATTTCTATCGCAGAGTTGTGGCTTAACGATGCAACTTTTTTCCCGCAAACCCCAAACTCGGGAAGTGTTGCCTTAGCTCGAACTGATTGGGTCGATACAACGTTGACTGGTTGGCAAACAACTGTTGAGCCACTTGCAATCGGTTTGTCATCTGCAATCGGTGAATTACTCAATCAAGCACAGGGTGAAAGTGATTCATCCGAGAATCCTTTTGGCCAAGGCAATATGCAGATCCCAATCGGAATGATTTCAGCGTTACTCAACTCTTTTATTGGCTCACTAGTTGCTACACAGCTCGGTCAAGCTATCGGTGGATTATCTGGCAAGGTCACCGGCGCTCATGATGTTGGCTTACCGTTGATTGACGGGGCTTATCCAACCCTTGTCCCGCAAAACATTAGGCAATGGGCAACAGATCTTGATATTCCTATGGATGAAGTCCGCATATTTCATGCATTGCGTGAAGCTGCAATTGCACGGTTGTTTGCCCACAATCCATGGCTAGTGTCATACATCCGCACCGCAATCACCGATTACGGCAAGGGGATCAACATTGATATGGATGCGATTCAGGAGCAAGCACAGCAAGCACTTGAATCAGGTAACGGTTTTGATCCCACAAACCCAGAGAGTTTGAATATCGCGCTCAACAATGGAATTTTCACACCACAAGAAACTCCGGCGCAGCGCGCAGCACTTACAAAACTAGAAACCGTTCTTGCATTAATTGATGGCTGGAGCGAAGAAGTTGTTGCACTTGCTGCCGGGGATCGACTTCCAAATATTGGTGCGCTGCAAGAAACGCTACGCAGAGGTCGAGCAACATCTGCACCAGCACAACAACTCTTTTCATCACTTTTTGGTTTGCAAGTTTCACCACGACTTGCACGTGAAGCATCTGCATTCTGGAAACAAGTTCGTGAAATCAAAGATGTTGAAGCGCGAGATCGAATTTGGAGCGGAATTCTTCCAACCGCCGATGATTTGTTAACACCTGAGAGCTTTCTGAAGAGTTTAGAAGTTCCAGATGATCTATCGGGGTTGCTCTAGATTTCTTGATTAAAAGACAGGTTTTCGATTTACGGCTAGTGGCATCTATTTATGGTCGATGAGCTTCACAGGTTAAGTTTTTTGGCTTAATCAAGGTGAGCTAATGAATCAACCTCATCAAACTTTGCCCACAAATAGAAAAGCGAACTCCCCGGTCACTTGCTCTAAATCAGCCTTCCCCTTGCTGATGTAGAACTGTTATCCGAGGAGTTCGTAGTCGTAAAGTAAGTCTTTCTTAGCGGTTTATCAAATGAGAACCACGTTGACAAAGGGCAATTTTCTCCGATAGTGAAGATTTCCGGACGCATCATTTGGAAAAGAAATCGCGGCATCCATTGCCCAATCTCTCAAGGTTTAGTTGAGAGATGACTTACTATTTTTCGGTGACTATTTACCAAGATCCAGTGCAAGGGGACGGGAGCGAAAATTCGCACGCCTTTGTGGAACAGACCTTGGATGGCGAAACTTTGCCAGGTATCTCAGAGGGCGAGATTGTTGTCATCAGATCAACTCGTCGAAAGAAAAATATCTCGGCTTATCGCCAAGGTGGTCGCATCGTGGTTTCGATTCCGGCCCGTATGAGCAAAGCTGATGAGCGAGAGATGGTTCCTCACATGGTTGCCAAGATCCGCGCTCAAGAGGCCGCGGCGACCATGAGCGAGGAAACCTTGCACATTCGAGTCGATGAGCTGCTGACCGAGCTGGCTCCGGAGATCACCTTGCGCCCATCGGCCATCACCTGGCGCGGGATGCGCGAGCGCTGGGGTTCATGCACCGGCACGGACCGAACAATCAGGATCTCAGACCGGCTCAAGGGTGCTCCCGAGTATGTGGTCGACTATGTCCTCTTCCATGAAGCAATCCACCTGCAGTACTTCGACCATGGACCCGAATTCAAGGCGCTGTTGGCCAGATTCCCGCTCGAGGCCCAGGCTGAGGCGTATTTGAGCGGGTATGAGGCGGCCGAGAACGCTCTGACCGCCCCAGAAGCTCTAAAAAAACTCCTGAATAAAGAGGGTTAGTTAGGCGCGTTTGAGCGTGTTGGCGAGTAATCTCGTACACAACGCCTGCCCCATACGGGGAGCATCCCAATGGGATCGCACGCGTCGATAGGAGGAAAAGAATGACAGCAGAGACATACAAAGGTGACGCTTACT